>Ga0210011_1001317_pt1 | contig 23477 bp, 22 predicted proteins | sample CryGeymeta201502_FD_183972 | JGI IMG/M metagenome (GOLD analysis project Ga0210011, IMG submission 183972) | Groundwater microbial communities from Crystal Geyser aquifers in Utah, USA - Crystal Geyser metaG 2015-02 (SPAdes) (version 2) | ecosystem: Environmental > Aquatic > Deep subsurface >...
ACAAAATCTGAGCCATCTCGGGGATTCGAACCCCGGACCTACGGTTTACAAAACCGTTGCTCTAGCCAACTGAGCTAAGATGGCGTTCATTCAACGCTACTACGATATCGTCTCTGTGCCAGGTGAAGGATTCGAACCTACGAAGACGAAAGTCAGCAGATTTACAGTCTGCCCCCGTTGACCACTTGGGTAACCTGGCATTTTCTCACGATCAAAACTGAGCCGAAGATGGGAATCGAACCCATGACCCCCATCTTACCAAGATGGTGCTCTGCCCCTGAGCTACTTCGGCAAGTGGGTTCTGATCAGACAGCCCAGAAGTGAGAGGCGCCATTCCCCGCATAGACTAGGTGGGTAGAAAGCTAATTACACCACGGCGCAACTAGACAGTTCATGACCCGTTTACGAGGCGTTCAGGAAAACATCGGCACCCCTCACACCTGAGCTGTTATCGAGCTTTATCTGAATTTATTATACTACAGGGTTCCCCAGTGAAAACAGCGACTATTCCGCTGACCACTCGGCTAGTTTGGCACCATAAGACTCATATCGCTTCACAAATTGGACGTGTGCATGGAAGTAATTCTCAGGATCCCCAGTGGTCAACCACTTCCCTTGAGTTCTCTCCACCAGCACCGTGCTCTCCTGCGCGATTCTTGTGATGGCATCTACAGTCCATAATTCGTTATCTTTACCAGTGTTCGTTGGCATCAGATGGTCAAAAATAGCTGGAGTTAGAAGATAGCGTCCGTAGGAAGCGAGAAGTGAAGGCTCTGTCCCCTTATCTGGTTTCTCGATAATATTGTCGAGTTCATCACTCGTTCCTGGTTTAAAAGAAATAATTCCGTATTTATCGACAACGCTCGGACTAACTTCCTGGGCCATAATCACACCAGAGACGTCTGGTCGCTCATTATATTTCTCGATCAAAACTGAGGCATCTCCATGCTCACCAAAAATAATGTCATCGCTATACATGACTAAGAAAGCATCTTCGCCCTCGATAAATCTCTGCGCAGAAGCTACGGGAGAACCATTACCATATGGAAGACTTGAGTCCTGAATAATGACTTCAATCTTTGGAAAATCAAGAACTTTTTGGACTGGAGCATATCTATCTCCCTTGTCCTGTGACTCGAGCTGCTTCTTAATCCGGATAACACTGTTGTGGAAGTAGTCCTCATAAATTGGCTTACCTTCTGGGGTGGCGACAATGATGATCTCTTCGATTCCCGCCTGGGCGCACTCCTCCACCATGAACTGCATGATCGGTTTGTTACCAAGCGGCAACATTCCTTTAGGAACTGTTTTTGTTATTGGCAAATAGCGGCTGGCAAATCCAGCATCTGTAACGACCGCTTTGCGCACTCTTTTTTCGGACATATAATCTCCTCGTGTGAGCCATTATACACATTTTCGCCACTCATCAAACAAGCCAAGCCAGCACACATCAACTACCCTCTGGCATGCAAATTAATAATTGTGTATAGTGGATAAAAGTGCAAAGTGATACTCCAATCATTCACAAGAGTCCCAGGCGTTTCCGCCTCTTTTTTGTCGCCTTCCTTCTTTTCACAGGAATTGCCTTTGCTTTATATAGTTCTCAACAGGCCCTGAAACAGTCTCAGGATGTAAGACAGCAGGCAGCTGAAGAACCAACTAACATTGTATGCCCCATGGTTGCTTGTCCGGAGGGAGAAGCAACATTTATAGATGAGAATGGTTGTGGCTGCGATCCCGACTATGTTCCCCCAACACCTATACCTATTGTTTCTCCTATTGTAAAACCACGTCCCTCTGCAACACCGACTATTCTTCCTAGTTCAACACCAGTGTCAATTCTGCCAGACTTATCTATCTCCGCAATTGACGTTGTTAAGACACAAAACGACCCTAACAAATACAACATTACTGTTGCGGTCATGAATCAAAGCGATGTACAGACAGACGCTTTTTCTATGCATTTGTATGTAAATCCTTCTACTAATCCTCCTACCGCCAAAACAGAGGCTGTTGGCAATTTTGACCACCAAGGACTGGCAGCTGGAGACTCAGTCCCATTTACCCAAACAGATCTTGATGAAACTGATCTTAGTAAAACTACCAACAATATATTTGCTTGGGTAGATAAAGACAATGCTGTTGCAGAATCAGATGAAGACAATAATACAAAAAGTACTATATATAGGATGCCACTTCCACCTCCCGTACCAGTCACTCCGGATCCAACTCCAGCTCCGAGTCCTAATCCAAGTCCAATAGTAACTCCGGATCCTTCTATTACTCCAATTCAACACAACATCGCAGATATCTGCGGCCCGAACGGATCAAGGTCCCCTGACAAACAGGTAAATCAAGACGATCTCAATTGCATACTAAATGACTTTTACAAAACTGCCCCCGCTGGAAGGCTGTCTACCGATTTGAATAAAGATGGAGTAGTAAATCTCATGGACTACGCTATTTTTGTGTACAACTACAACAAACTAAATGCACAATAAAAAACCATTCCTCATCGGCTCTCTACTCTTTCTCATAGCAATTTTTCTAACGATATATGTTGTCTATCGGCCGCTTCAGAATTCTCAAGATGACCGTAGTGAGGCATTTGCTCAATATATAGGAGAGTTTGATTACGTCGCTCGCCAAGGACTTATTGAAGGCGAGAGTGAAATCGATATTTTTGCTGGAACCCTTGGTCCAGACATCTATGGCATTCAATACTCGGCCACCATCATAGGTTCTGACAACATAGATAATCTATTAATAGAACCAAGTGAATTTTCTCAAAGCTTTACCGTTCAAAGTGCATTTATTGAACGAGATGGAGTTTCAGATCCCAAAATAAAAGTGTTGGTAATCGGCAAAGATCTCGGTTCTCTCTTCACTACAACTGATGTTGAAACTGGATATCATCATGGTCTAGAAAAGATTGCCACTTTGAAATTTAAGACAAAAAGTGCAGGCACCATCAGCCTGAGTGTGAACGAGTCGGAATCAATGATACTTACTAACCCGAATAAGCCAGACGGCATACCTGAATATGAAGATATTCTCGAAAGACCCGCAAAATCATACTCGCTTAAATATACCGACACGCAACCAACATTTTCTGCTAGTCTCAGGTCAACTGATCCGCTTGAATCAGTTTCTGCAACAGCTGGTGAAAAAGAGTCTTTCATGATTGACTTGAATAGCTATACCGATGGAATTAAAACTATCGGGTCCTTCCAATTTAGCGTCAATATCCCAAAAAATCAGGTTGCGGGAGATCCAATATTTACAACTTCAGATAGCCAACGAGAGAATGCAAAAAATCTAAATCTTGACACTATTTATGATGATATGGGTGATGGTACGAACGAAAAAGAACGTGTCAAAGCAAATATCACCACCACAGACACAGAATATGTTATTACTATTTCAGGAAACTCCGAATCTGGGCTAGCTTCAAAGACGGCCGTGGAAATCGGAACAATTAGCTTCATCCCTGCCTCTCCCCACAGCACTGGAAGCAATCTTCAGGTACAAACATTCCATGACGAGCAAGCTCCATCCTCCGTCGCTTTTGGACTCACCAATGGGAGCATTGACACAACAGTAAATTATTTCTCTTATGGAAGGTCATTAATCTCATATACAATTGTGCAAACTCGCCTCCTCCCTGACCTCTCTATAGATAGAATTGAAGTTACTCCTACAGATACCGTTGGTGTATATAACATTAATGTCATAGCTGAGAACCAAGGTGCAGAAGCTGGATATCATGAGGTCTTCTTTTATGTGAACGAGAGTATCGATCCGCCTTCTGCTGATATCGATGAAAGTATCCCTGAACGTGACTGGAGATTTGCTGGTCTTGCATCTGGAGATAACGAAAATACCTCTTCTGTTGATCAGTACAGCTATACATTTACTAAGGAAAACAACGTTCTTTATGCTTGGATTGATAAAGACAATGCTGTGACAGAGTCAGATGAAGGTAACAACCTACTTAGAGTTGAGTTCAATGCAACAATACCCGAGCCTATTGTCACGCCGTCTCCGGTTGATTTGCCAAACTTGATCTCAGAAGACTTCCGAGTTGTAAAAAATTATGGAGTCATGGCTGACAGATATGATATTGAATTCAAAGTAAAAAATGTTGGCGGCAAATTTGATAAGAACTTTAAAATATACGTTTATTTAAACGCAACAGAACCAATTACTACTTCAACCCCTGACTTAAAATACTTTTCCTATCCAGGTTTGGGTATAGGCGCCTCTACGGGAGTAATGGCAGTCACAAACGTTGAGCTAAATACTGGTGTGAATAGAATTTCTTTGTGGATAGACCGCGATAACGAGATTGGGGAAATGAATGAATACAATAATTTACAAACAATCGAATACACAGTTGTGCCGCCAGAAAAATATAAAGCCGACATTTGCGGTCTACCTAATGGAGACCCAGATGGGAATATAGATCTCTCTGACTTCAGCTGCCTGATGAGCAAGTACCATGACACAGGAGCTCCTGGTTTTGATCGAGCTGACATTAACAAAGACGGGAGAGTTGATCTAATTGATTACTCAATTTTCAGTTATTATTACAGACTACCTACACCAAAATGATAAACACTAACAAAAAACGCACAATCATCTTCGGCTTCGGCTTCCTTTTACTGGCTCTGATTCTTGTTATTTTCGTTGTCTATAAACCACTACAGCAATCTCAAGATACTAGAAACCAGGCAATGTATGAAGAAAAAAGCGGTGAGATAAAGCTAACTTCAAACTCCACAGGAAAAGTTGGTGAAAGAGTAACGGTAGAAATTCAAGCAAATAGCCACCTGTCTTCTATCTACGGCGTTGATTTCGTTGGCAACATTGAAGGATTTGAAAACATTAGTGATTTTAAGCTTGCTTCTAACGAAAACTCTTCAGCTTTCCAGGTTTATCATATAATGATCGATTCTCAGGCCAATCCACCACAAATAAAAGTTCTTGCTATAGGTAAAGACGTAGGTAAGCTATTTACAGTCGGAGAAACACTCGTAGAAGATAAGTTTGAAACAATTGCATCGTTTTCTTTTATTGTAGATAAACCTGGAGTAGTCAGTATTGCTCCCGACAACGAGACTACTATGATGGTACCAAACCCCGACTTTAAGCCAAACTCACCTCCGTTCTTTTTCAATATACTAGATGTGGTCCCGAAACTTAGTTTGGATTTCCCAAAACCCGGCGAAGAAACAGCCTACTTCTCTGCCCAGCTTGAAACGAATGAAAGAGGTGTGCCAAAAGTCACACCCGGAGAAGAAAAAACAGTTCACGTAATTATTGGAAACGAAAATGATGGCACGAGAAAGATTGGCGTCTTCTCCTTCGATGTTTCCATACCAAAAGCACTGGTATCAAAACCAACCTATGAAACAACTTTAACGGCAGAAGAGCAAGCAGCTAGGAACATTGATGTTCTGGTGGGGAAAGTTTATGAAGATGGCGATAATTACAAGGTTGTTGTCCAAGGTAGCTCAGCCAAAGGCATGAACCTTGGTGATTTCTACCACGTTGGGAACATAGTCTTCACACCAAAGGAGAACGCTGCTGGAGATACCGAAATTCCAATGATAATCGAGTACTCTACCAGAGTAGCTTATGCCTCTACTGGAGATACGCTAGAAGAAACTGATACTGAGAACAATGTCTTTTATGGAGACAGATTTGTGCTAAGTCTTCAGTATGTAGCTGTGCCACCAAATCCTGACAAAAATATCGCTGATATCTGTGGAGCCGGTGATAATGGCCAAGAACCAGACGGAAAAGTTAGCACTCCTGACTACGCATGTCTGGTAGTTCAGTTCTCACCACTAACAAAAAAGCAGAGTCAGTCAGCTGACTTCAACAAAGATGGCTTTGTGAATATGCTGGATTATCAGATACTTGTAGCATACTTTGGAATTGGCTTGCTTTAATTTTAATACAAATATGAAAAAGAATGCTAAACTTAAACCAAGAATGAAGTTAACAAATACGCGACCACGACATCTTCTGGCTGGAATTGCTGCTATTTCATTCATAACAGTTGCTAGTGCATTGTTGTTGTTCGTCACTTCACTCAAACAATCCCAAGATGTGAGAAACCAAGCTTTTGAAGCTGGCAAGGCAGAAATAAAACTCTTAGCCTCTCCTGCAAATCCAAAAGTTGGAGATGCTGTCACAGTTTCTATCAAAGGATCGACTCACAGCCTAAATACATACGGCTTTCAGTTCGTGGGATTGCTGAGTGGTCAAAAACTAATTGATTCTGTTGCTTTTTCTAAGGCTAATCCAAAAAATATGGATACACCTTATGTAGGCACACTACCTATCTCAAGCAATGAACTTAAGTTTGGTGTTATTACCTATAGCTCTGTTCAAAACGGAGCAGTAAACACAGGTGATAGTTTTGAGACAATCGCAACTCTTAAATTCGTCGCAAGAAAAGCTGGAGATGTTACCATTGCTAATTTTTCTGCGACAGACTCGATGTCTCTTCAATATATTGTGGATGACGCCGGCAAACCCACAAATGAACAAAAAAATATTTTGGGTACAGTCAGTCCATTAAAGATCACTATTTCTGATACAACTCCTCCGCCCGCCTGCACCAAAGAGGCTAAGATTTGTCCAGATGGCTCAACTGTTGGTAGAAATCCAGATAAAAACTGTGAATTCGATGCTTGTCCCGCACCAGTCCCAACACCGACACCTACTCCAACTCCATCACCGACTCCTTCTATATCACCAAGTCCTTCGCCAACTCCCGTCGTCTCTCCAAATCCAACTCCGAGCCCATCGCCAAGTCCTTCTCCAACCCCTACTCCAGGACAAGGAGGCATAACCGTAAAAAGCTGTAACGAAACCTGCTCTAGCAATGCAGAGTGTGCTGTAAATCTAGCCTGCTCAGATGGCCGTTGCAGGCTTGCAACCAACACTGGCAGCTCTACATGCCAACCAAGCACTACTAGTGATAGAGGCACCAGCACTTGTGATCAATACTGCGCTGATAATACAGAGTGTGATGCTGGCTATTCATGCTGGTATAACCGTTGTAGAAATCCTCTTAATATTGAGAGCAGTACTTGTGCTCCCCTGACCGCCTCAGAACAAAGCGCCATTGTTTCCAGCTGCAACCAAGCATGCACAACCAATGCTGGCTGTGCTACCAATTTACGTTGCTACTACGGAGTGTGTCGCTTGGCCAACAACCCAACTCACACTAACTGCGTAGCCGCTACGGCAGACACAAGTAACCAACTTGCAAAAGGTGATACACCGATTATTCCCCCTCCAGATGAGACAAGTGCTGATTCTGGCAATACAGCCACTCCTTCAGCTACACCAAAAGCCTCGCCTACCCCAATCGCCATGATTGATGACGCGCCAGACAATACCGACGACTCTGCGCTCTCCTCTCTTGGCACTTGGATTAAAGACTTCTGGGAAAACGGTCAAAGAACCCAAGTCTTCTTAGTCGTTGGCCTTGGCATTATCATGCTGGTCGGTCTAATCGCCTTATTATTCTCGCTCCTTAGTCCCCAGCCCAAGGCGAAAAAAATCCAAAAATCTTCAACTAAAACCCCTCCAACTCCTATGCCACCTCCGCCAACATTAACAATGAGACAATAGGTTAAGTAATAAATATCAGGTAGTTTGCAACTAGCCACCCGTCTGCTACAATACCAACCTTGCACTGATCGTTTTGCGATACAGTACAAAATGTACGGATACTGGAGGCCGAAGAAACAGTCACCAGGAGCAAAAGCGAGACATGTCACCAGTTACTTATTTCAAAGAAGTCATCAGAGAAATTAAGAAGGTAACGTGGCCTACCCGCCAACAGACAATCGATAAGACTTTGTTGGTAATCGCGATTAGCGTCATCGTCGCCCTTTATCTTGGGTTACTTGACTCAGCTCTGAACTGGATCTTCACCACATTCCTCTAGAAAAAAATTATGACAGACAATACTACGCCAGATAATTCCGAGATTCAGGTTCCAGAAGTTCCTGAGATTCAGGAAGTTAACGTTAGCAGAGCTAACTTAGTAATCATCTCAGAAGCTGAGAACAAAAAAGCCCGCTGGTACGTCGTTCACGTCTACTCGGGACACGAGAACAAAGTCGCCGAAACTCTGAAACAACGTGCCGAAACTCTCCAACTTACTGACAAAGTTCTTCAGGTTCTCATTCCTACCCAAGAAAAAATTCAAATTAAACGCGGTCAGAGAAAAACCGTTCAAGAGAAAATTTTCCCAGGATACATGCTGGTTAAATTAGAGCTTTCTGATGATGCCTGGCTCGCAGTTCGCACCACCCAAGGAGTCACTGGTTTTGTTGGTGTTGGCGCCAAGCCAAAACCGCTACCTTCTCATGAAGTCGACGCAATCATGCAGTACACCAACCAAGCAGCTCCTTCTTACAAAGCTGACTACGTTGAGGGCGAAGCAGTCGTCATCGTTGATGGTCCCTTTAACGAATTTCTTGGCATGGTCAACAGCATTGATGAAGAACGTGGAAAAGTCGAAGTCTTGGTCAATATTTTTGGTCGAGAAACTCCAGTTCAACTAGATTTCCTACAAGTGAAAAAGGCTTAACATATGGCAAAAAAGATTCAATCAGTTATCAAACTAAACCTTCCAGCTGGATCAGCTACTCCAGCCCCTCCAGTGGGACCTATTCTTGGTCAAGCTGGTATCAATATGATGGATTTCATCAAACAATATAATGAAAAAACTTCTGATAAACGTGGTCAAATAATTCCTGCAGAACTAACAGTTTATCAAGATAAGAGTTTTACTTTTATTCTAAAATTACCACCAGTCTCGGCTATGATTCGTCAAGCTCTTAAGCTTAAAGCTGGCTCCGCGACACCGGGTCGCGAAAAAGTCGGAGAGATATCACCAGATCAACTCAGAGCCATTGCCGAAGAAAAAATGCCTGATCTGAATACGAATGACGTTGATGCAGCTATGAAAATTGTTGCTGGAGCTGCCCGAAGTATGGGCGTTACCGTTAAAAACTAAGGATAAAAAATCATGGGATCAAAACGCAATATCGATATGTCTGAAAACACTGATACGATCAAGGTCGTAGAAGGTGGTGAAAGCTCTTCTGCTCCAGCCGATGGTGTAGAACAAACAGCCGTAAAACCCAAGAAAGTTCGTACTCGCAGCAAACGCTATGTGGCTGGTCGCTCCCAAGTGGATCGCACCAAAACCTATGATCCATTTGCAGCCATCGAGCTCCTGAAGCGCCTTTCCTACTCCAAGTTCGACGGTACCATTACCGCTGACGCTATGGTTAAAGAAATCGGCACTGAAGTTAAAGTTAAATTCCCTCACACCACTGGCAAATCACTTCGCGTTGCTATCGCTACCGATGAACTTATTGAAAAAATCGCCGCTGGTGAAATCGAATTTGACGTTCTCATCAGTCCCCCAGCTTTCGTTCCAAAACTGGCTAAATACGCCAGAGTTCTCGGTCCAAAAGGCCTGATGCCAAACCCAAAAAATGGCACCATCACCAATAAACCAGAAGAAAAAATGAAAGAACTCATGTCTGGCAAAACTGTTGTGAAAACAGAGCGCAAGCAAGCCGTCATGCACATTGTCATTGGCAAAGTCTCGATGGATACCAAAGAATTAGTTGAAAATGTTCAAGCTTTAATCGAAGCTCTTGATGTCAAAGCAGTTCGCCTCACTCTCTCCGCGACCATGAGTCCTGGGGTTAGAGTTAAGCTAAGCTAATTAAATCTGACAAGCGATCAACCAAATAAAAGGGAATAACGAGCATCTGATGTTCCTTGCCTTTAGATTCAATTTTTTCAACTGCTAGAGCATCCCACGAAATTCTAACTGGCAAAGTTTTTGGATATAAATCCAATAAGCTCCTCATCGATTTCATCTGATGATTATGACCAGACTTCACCTCTATAGCCGTAACTGTTTTGCCAAACATAGAAACAAAATCAACTTCAGCACTACCCATATCCCTATCCTTCGACCAATAATATAGCGGCTCATCCTTCCAGACGCCTCTTGCCAATAAAGACTGACCTACCACCTGCTCCATCAAGCGTCCATGGTAGTTATCTTCAGTGATATCACGCCAGAGTCCGCTCTCATAGTTCATCATTCCATGGTCAAGAACTATCAGTTTTTTCGGCCGCTTTGATTTGACAGTAAAAGCAGGCTCTAAATGGTTTAGAGACTTTATTTGTGTCAAAAGCATCACCTTTTCTAAATTATTTATAGCACTCGACATCTCTTTGCTTTTATACCCAAGATCACCGAAATTCTCATAGTTAAATACTTTTCCTGCCATAAATGGAGCTTTTGATAACGCTCCTTCATAGTATTTATATGACTCTTTTCGCAAAACATATTTATACACATCGTCAATATATGCTTTGGAAAGTCGCTCATAAATTGGCTGTATTCCAATATAATCTCTAGTTTTTAAGTAACTACTGACAACCTCTGGCATTCCGCCCAGTAACAGATATTCTTTGAATAAGGTCAATAGCTGTTGGACTCCCCAGGTCTGGTTATTTTCAAAAGATAAAGTCTGAAAATACTCTAAAATTGGCTGATTGTCGACGGCGACAAGATATTCTGAGAATGTTAACGGATACAGATAACGATACTCCACTCTTCCAACTGGAAATGACCACTTACCCTTGAGTTTTACCTCCAGCAAAGACCCAGCTGCAATCACGTGCAAATCTGGTCTTTCTTCTGCAAAAAAACGAAGCATGTGCATTAATGATTCAGACTCCTGGATTTCGTCAAGAAAAATTAAGGTTTTGTTGGGAACTAGCGAACTACCTGAAAAAACAGAAATTTTCTTAAGCAACTCTTCTAAATTTCCGGCGTTTCCAAAAGTCTCTTTGTTTTGCGGAACATCAAGGTTAATTTCCACAAAAACATCGAACTGGGTTTTTCCAAACTGCCTCACTAGGCTGGTTTTTCCAACTTGACGAGCACCTCTAAGAATTAAAGGTTTGCGAATTGGACTTGTCTTCCATTGAATTAGGCTCTTCTCGAGAGTTCGTTGTAACATGGTACCATTATATACCATTACAACTCATAAACTGGTACCAGTTTATGCTCGCCCTTGAATTTCTTTTCGCACCTGCTCAACAAAAGCGTCTATAGAAACAACTTCTTGCTTCCCACCTTCTCGCCTGCGAACAGCCACAGATTTATCAGCGGCTTCATTATCGCCAACTACTAGCATGTATGGAACTTTCTCGAGTTGTGCATCGCGAATTTTGGCTTGCAATCTTTCGGAGCGGTCATCTAACTCTGCGCGAATTCCAGCTGACCTTAAGCTAGCAAGAACTTCTTTGGCATATCCAAGATGACTATCTGTAATTGGTAAGATTTTCGCCTGTACTGGAGACAACCAAGTCGGGAATTTACCAGCGTAGTGTTCGATTAGAATCATCATCATTCGCTCGGCAGAACCTAAAATAGCTCTGTGAAGCATGACTGGTCTCTTAGCAGTTCCATCAGAATCGGTATAACTAAGACCGAAGCGCTCCGGCATGAAGTAATCAATCTGGACTGTAGAAAGCTGCCACTCTCGACCAAGAGCATCTGTGGCCATCAGATCCATTTTGGGAGCATAAAAAGCCGCCTCACCCGGTCCGTCATAGTACTCGATGTTATTGCGCTCCATTATTTCTACTGCCCACTTCTCCACCTTGTCCCAAGTTTCAGGATCTCCAATATATTTTTCTGGGTGCTCTGGATCTCTGGTAGAGAGACGATATCTATATGAAAATCCAAAGGTCTTCATGATTGAAATTGTCATTTGCAAAGCTCTATCTATCTCCACGTCAACTTGATCCTCACTGCAAAAAATATGACAGTCATCTTGTGAGAAAGATCTAACTCTGGCTAAACCATTTAGTTCCCCAGGACGCTCGTCACGATACAACATGGCAAAGTCCGTCATACGAATTGGCAGCTCTCTATAACTTCGTGGCTTGCTAGCAAAAATCTGCGTATGCTGCGGGCAGTTCATTGGCTTTAAGTACATTTCTTCTTTTGAATAGTTGGAAACAACTCTGAACATGTCGGCTTTGTACTTGTCGTAGTGACCGGAGGTCTTGAATAAATCGGCCTTGGCGATCTGTGGCGTCCAAACTTGTTGGTAGTCCTCACCAGACTGAATCTCTTCAACGTAGCTGTTCAAAAGGCGTCTTAGCAACGCACCTCTTTGCGTGTACAAAGGCAAACCAGAGCCAACTAATGGAGAGAAAGTGAACAAGTCCATCTCTTTCCCCAATTTCCTGTGATCCCTGAGCTTCGCCTGCTCCTGCTGTTCCAGATAGTCGTCAAGCTCTTTTGCGGACGAAAATGCCGTACCATAAATCCTTGTAAGCATCTTATTTTTCTCGTCACCGCGCCAATATGCGCCGGCGACACTCATGAGCTTAAAGTGCTTAAGTTCCTTAGCTGGTTCGTCAACGTGACCGCCACGACAAAGATCGGTGAACTTGCCACTGGTGTAGAGAGTGATAACAGCACCTTCTTTTCCTAAATCGTTAATCAGTTCCTGCTTATATTCATTGCCGGAGTATTTTTCTAGGGCAACCTGTGGTGAAACTTCCTCATGAGAAAATTCTTTCCAATGTGGAGCAATTTTGCGCATTCTTTTCTCAATTTTGGCTAGATCGTGCTCTGAGATTGGTTCGACAAACTCGAAATCATAGTAAAACCCGTCATCGATAGCTGGACCAATGGTTGGCTTTGCATCTGGATAGATCTCCAAAACTGCGGCTGCTAATAAATGTGCGGCCGAGTGTCTTAATTTTTGTAAGTATTCTTTATCTTGTTTCATATTTCCTTATTATACGTGTGATTTGCTACAAAAAACTCCCCGAGATTGGGGAGTGTTACATACGACAACACTACCCCTACTCAGGGATGATAGTTGTAGTAGTGGTTCGAAATTGCATTTTCATCTAGAAAAGCAGTATATCATGGGAGACAAAGTCTACTCAGGTGACGATAGAAGAGCCGGATTTTTTCTCAAAATGGCCAAGTTGGCGACGCAGAATCTCTGGCAGTTTCTTGACAGAAACTTGGTTAGTAATCGGATCGATCCACATGAGCGAACTATGAATTCGCAGCATGTCTGCTAAGGCTCTCAAGCCCTTCTCGGAATATGGCATAGCGGTGAGTGCTGGCACATTTCCCCCTTTCTACAAAAAAGCCCCCTTGTTTTTGGAGGCAGGCAAGGAATCGCTTTTTGTTGAAAATAGTTTAACTTAGAGTACTATCTAAACTCAATAAGTAGCAGATATATACGCGTAAATTTGGTTACAAAAATATCTGAATCTCCTCCGCATGTAGCAAATTTAAAATTGTTTGATATACTACACCTCGCAATCTAAAGACAGCGCGCAAAAATTAAGCCGCGCCGAGGATATGACTTTTGCCTATTTCAGGCACTTTTCTCTCTTCGGCACGCACAAACACAAAGGAGTGTATGCCAAATCAAGTAAACATCGATACAGTTAAACTGCTTCGCGAGAAGTTAGCTCTGGCTAAATCATTCGCCGTCGTCGAGTACAGCGGTACTTCCGTGAATGAGCAAGTCGAACTTCGCCAGGCTCTTAAAGACGCCGGTGCCGAGCTTAAAGTTGTTAAAAACGCTTTAGTCAAAAAAGCTCTCGACATCAGAGATCTCGACGCTTCTCTCGAAGGTCAAAACGCTTTTGTCTTTTGTAATGAAGACGAAGTTGGTGGTATCAAAGCCCTTTTCACTTTTCACAAAGAGAGTGAAAAATTAGTTATCAAACAAGGCCTGATGGGCGACAAAGTCCTCTCTTCCGATGAACTCACCGAACTCAGCAAACTCCCAGGCAAGAATCAGCTTATCGCTATGCTTATTTCCAGACTCCAAGGCCCAGCCTATGGTTTGGTCAATGTCCTCAAGGCCAGCCAAAGAGATTTGGTCTGTGTGCTTAAAGCCATCACTGAGAAGAAGCCTGCAGTAGCAGAAAAAACCGAGTAACCCAGTCTGTAACAAGTAACAAGAAAGGAATTTATGACAGACGAAAAAACAGAGAGCAAAACTCTCTCAAAACCAGTACAAGCCATCGTTGATAGCGTTAAAAAACTATCACTCATGGATGTTTCAGAGCTAGTCTCTGCCCTCGAAGAGGAATTCGGCGTTAGCGCCGCAGCTCCTATGATGATGGGCGCTCCAGTTGCAGCCGCAGCTGAGGCAGTTGAGGAACAGACTGAATTTGACGTCGTTCTAAAAGACGCCGGTGCCAACAAGATCGGTGCTATTAAAGCCGTTCGTGTACTCAAGCCAGAACTTGGATTAGGTGAAGCAAAGACATTTGTTGAATCTCTCCCAAAGACTGTCCTTGAGGGCGCTAAGAAAGAAGATGCTGAAGCCGCCAAAAAGTCGCTTGAAGAAGCTGGCTGTGTTGTCGAGATGAAGTAACTTTCTCTTAGAAGAAACTGGGAACCCCGTCTGGAAACAGGCGGGGTTTTTTGTAGCTCTTAGCGATCTGTTCAATACAATAAATACCGAAACTTCCCAATTCTTCACTCCTAGTCTGGAGAACATAAAGTTTTCCACACTAAAAAAACTATCGGACGTACTGAAAATACTATAGGTTCTAAAGCAGCTAGTTCTCCCCACCTATACACAGTGCAAACTACCCCTTGACCCAGTTGTTGCTACTCTGCTACTTTGAGGATGACAAAGTCGCCCTTTGTTCTACTCGCAGAAACCGGAAAAAATAAAAGTATATAAACAATGCAGGAAAGCATCTATGAATGATATGAACATGCCCACAATCGAAGCTGATGACGCCAATAAAAGAACTGGTAGGGCCAGTGACGCCAATAAACTCGACATGAAAAACTTACCAGATCTCTTAACCGTCCGCGAAGTCGCCGATCTTCTCAGAGTTTCTCCCCTAACCATCAAAAGATGGGGTAAAAGAGGTAAGCTTCCTCCAATCCGCATTAATTCCAGAGGTGACAGAAGATACAAAAAAGAAACTGTTCTTTGGCTTCTCGGTGTGAATCCTGAGGGTCAAAATTCTACTGAATCTTCAGAAGAGCTTTAAAAGTTAGTTTTACAAATTCAATTAGTTGAAGCTGTCTGCGCCATCTTGTTGGCTCTTGGATAAGTCTGTAAAGCCACTCTAGTTGTAGAGCGCGAATCCAGCCTGGGGCTCTTGGTGTGATGCCAAATAGCATGTCGAAGGCACCTCCAACAGTCATGGCTACTTTTACGCCAGCTTTTTCAAGTAAGGCGCGGTGAGAAATAATCCATGCCTCTTGCGCTGGAGCACCAAAGGCCACAAAAACATAGACTGGTTTTAGCTCTAAGATTAGCGCTTCCAAAGCCTTCTCTTCTTCCTCCTTAGGATGATTCACATTCTCGTATCCCACACTCCAACTAAGTCTTAAGTAATTCGAAACATGATATTTATAACGACGGCCACCAACAATGAGAACCTGTTTTTTAGAACGCTCTGCTTTTTTCAATAACTCCTTCGTCAGCCAAACTCCCGTGATGCGCTGAGTCAATTTTGGTTGATCAGTTTTTTTAGCAAGTAACTTCGAGGCCCACACCAATCCATTGCCATCGGGAATTCGCAAGTCAAATGACTGCAAATGATCTAGAAAGACGGAGTCTCTTCGGGACAACATGACCTGTTCTGGATTAGGCGTGGCGATAAGAATTGGCAGTTTTTGTGATTTTACTCGAGAATCGATTTCGGCTAGCAGCCGTGTCTTCGTACTGCCAAACAGCTCTAAACCAAAGAGTAATGTCGATTGATCAGTGTTTTTCATCGTGTCAGTCTGGAGCTCACCTACGGACAGAGGCGAACACGACCCCAATTATACGCGGTCGAATGTGACAACGGAATCGAAAAATGCAGTTAGTGATAAAAGAGCGAGTCAACCACACGACCCGAAAGGGTCAATGACGACCTCTTTTCGCCTTCTCTTTGGGTTTTTCGCATTGAACAAAGCATTTCCGAATAAAGAACGAACCGTGTCCCAACCCACTTTCGTCACTAATAGAAACACTTTTTTCTAAATTTTGAGTAAATAACTACTTGAGTAAAAGCCAAAAAAACGCACTTAGTTATTTGACAGACATCAGCGCCGGTGGCTGCCACAAACATTTTTGTAGATTCACCCGACCGTGTTCAGAATAACCATTCATAGACTATAATAAACTGCAGATCCGTATGCAGAACTACATTATTTTTGGCCTCGGCAGCGAGGGCTTATCAAGCTACCGTTTCCTTAAAAACCAAAATCAAGAAGCTCAGTTCATTCTCGTCGATGACAAGCCTGGTGACCAACTCTCACCTGACTGGCAAAAAATCTTTGCTGAGGATCAAGATCGATTTATACCATCAAGCCAACTTGAGTTTGAGTCTATTCCCCCAGATAGTATCGTAGTCAAAACACCTGGGATTGCTCCAAATCATCAGTTACTTGTCTCAGGCAAGCTAGCCAATCTCAAGCGAACTAATAACGCCCAGCTTTTCTTTGAGTATCTTCAGAGCAATCTAGCTGGTGTCATCACTGTTGGTGTCACTGGTACCAAGGGAAAGACAACAACGACCGCCCTGATTCATCGAGTTCTTCGTGAAGCTGGTCTAGCTGCAGTGCTTGGTGGCAACATTGGCACCCCAGCGCTCAGCCTAATTCCAGAACTGGAAGAATTGACCAAAGGCAATCGCAACCCCCTCGCTGTCCTCGAGCTCTCGAGTCATCAACTTGTTGATATGTCAGTTAGTCCCAACATCGCTGTTCTTCTCAATATCACCCCCGAGCACCTCGATCATTTCCCCTCTCTGCAAGACTACATCGACTCAAAACAGGCACTAATCACCCATCAAAGACAATCAGACCATGTTATCTATAATCCGGAGTATCAGAGCTTACAAAGCTTGGTCGAAAAAACTCCAGCAACCAGACATCATTTTGGCGAAAATAACCTCCATGACAACGCTCTCTACTTCGAGGATGAAAAGATTATAGACACTAAAGACATCCCTTTGGTTGGCAAGCACCAGTGGCTTAATGCCCTGCCAAGCATTGTTATCGGCAAACATTTTGGAATCAGTACTGAGTCAATCAAAAATGCCATTGCTTCATTCACCTCGCTACCCCACCGACTAGAGTACATTGGCGAGAAAGACGGCATTGCTTATTATAATGATTCCCAAGCCACCACCCCAGAAGCTGCAGTTGCAGCTCTGCGCTCTTTTCCAGAAAAATCAGTTGTTCTCATCGCCGGTGGTCACGACAAAGGTGTTGATCTCTCAGAGTACATCGAGGAAATTAAAAATCGTGGAGTGAAAGCCGTCGCTCTCTTCCCGCCGACGGGTGAAATAATTGGAGCTGAGCTTGGCGAAATTCCTCACCGACTCGTCACCTCTATGGCTGATGCAGTGGCTTACTGTCGCGAGCATGCAGAATCAGGCGACACAATTCTCTTATCACCAGCCTGCGCCAGTTTTGGGGTTTTTAAGAATTATATGCAGAGGGGGGAGATTTTTAGGGAGGAAATTAATAATTCCTAATAAAAAAACCTTTCTCTTGCTACTTAGACTATTTTTTTATTTTAAAATAATCCAGAATCATAGAAAGATCTTGCGTGTTCTCTATGGTACTACCTTTAAAAAATCCTTGACGTTTACCTTGGATTTGCAGAGCAATTTTGTTGTTACTTACCAGCAATTGTATTACCCTTTTACGCAATCCATTTTTTCTGGTAATTATATTAATATTTTCCCGCAATTCTGTTTCGTTTGCAGTACTTAAATTTACAACGATTTCCCCCCTCACATCCTCTGTCAACGCGATTACATTCCCCAAAGCATCTGCGGAATTCGCTAGTTTTCCAAAATCAGCTGCTCCCAAGACCCCAGCCTCAACTAGTCCAAGTTTTCTAATAGCGATGGCTATTTTGTCTATAGAAGTGGAAAGGTTTCTTAATGTCGGCAACTGCAATAAGTCTATATCAGCATCCGCACGAACAGAGGATACCAAGTTTTCAAGCGCTGATGGTAAAGTCAAGTCGCTAGCCGAAAGTTCTCCATGATAACCTTGTTCATCAGCAACATCAGACCATCTTATTAGCTGAGAGACCATCTCATCCCGAATAACTTGGGCAAGCCTCCCTCTTGTAGTATATTCCTTTTCCGAATTTCCTTTCCGTCGCATTATTATTTGCTTAGTTGACCCCAAATTGTTTTTAATCCATAAAGCTAGTGAATCTAGCGAGTCAACACCGGAGAGCTCTGTCCAGACAATACTGTCCGCATTTTTTTCTATTTTTTCGTAAATACTTCTAAATAAATCTCTTAACCCCATTGGTGACGGCAGTGGTATTTCGATATTTGGAATCAAAGCCTCAAGATCTATTCTTTCAGGATGCATTCGAGCATTTTCAAGAATATTTGCTATCTCGCTGGTAGAATAATTAGTAGAAGTTTTTCCATCAATATGAGTTCTAATAAATGAAATCGGTGGTATTATTCCTTTAAAAATGGCAACCAAATCTGATAATCTATCTGGAGTGCCCAGTCTCGCAATTTGTTTATTCAGAGCTGCATCAAGAGTTTCTGCCTGATCCTCTGCTTTTAATTCTGGTCCTTTTACGGGATCTGATGCAGGCTCAGGTGTTGCGCCTGCATCTAATACATTGTTATCTCGGACTGATGGCTCACCAAGAAAATCCCATGGACTTGGACTCTCACTCTCCGAATCCTGTGTCGCGGCAGATAATCCTCTTTCGACTGCATCCCTCAACAATGCCGCTTTCTGTCTGCTTGCGTCGTCTGCAGGTTCAACTTGCAATAATTCGAAAACCTTTTCTAAAACCACGTCATCGCTCATATCACTCGGTAGCTGTGGAAATGCCAATCTTACTTCGGCAACGACATTCGCCACAGTTAACTCATTACCTTCGTGTAGTAACGCGGATAATTTTTCTTGAGGCTGCGACATTGTCTTCTCCAATTCTTTTATATGTGTTTCTATTGTATCAAGCTATGATAACGCAATTCAAGGTACAAAATTTCACTCCACCTCCCCCCACACGCCCACGTGATCGCTCAGACCACTAATGGTGTGGCAGTTACTAATATTATAATTTTTAGTCGAAAAAATTGTATCCACAACCAGATCTAGTTTGCCTGCGTAATGAAGATTTCCGTCAATAGTAGTCGTGTATTTTTCTGGCAAATTATCAGTCAGAAGATCAGTAAACTTCGAAAACATCTCGCCGCCTCTGGGAGAATTAAAGTCACCACAAAGAATCAGCTCGTCATAACTCTCGATAATTGGCTTAAGACGGGAGAAATCCTCACGCTGAAGCTCCGACGGCTCACCATTTTTTGACCAAGTAAAGTGCGTTGTCGCCACTGAGTACTTTTCGTCCCCCTTCGTCACCGTTGTCTGAATGAGCAATCTCTGACCATCATTTGGCTCCTGAAAAAAACCAATCTCGTCTGGACCGCCGTACTGCGAGACCTCAATTTCCGTGGCAGGCAGATTGGTGAGAATCGCGATGCCAGCTTCGCCCAAGAGCTCGAGAGCATACTTATGTTTTTTAGAGATATCAATTGTCGGCACCATCTGGACCGACATGTCGAGCTGTGTACCAATCTCAGTGACGTCACAAGTGAAAACTTCCTGCAGGCACAAAACATCAGGCTGAAGTTTTTTGACAACAGGAAGCCAGCGTTCTAAGTGTTTGTGACCCTCAATATTGATAGAAAGTATTTTTAACATAAAAAAATTAGCCTCTCATATGATAGCCGAGGCTATTTCGAAATTCATCCAGGTGTGCCAGAGTGGTTCCGACCCCACGAATGGCGGCGGTACTCGGGGAGTCAACGACAGAGACTGGGACGCCAATTCTCTCGATCAGCCAGGCATCAAGGCCGTGAAGTTGGGCCAAGCCACCAGATAAAAGAAAGCCTTTGTCGACCACGTCTGTGGTTAGCTCTGGTCGAATATCTGACAAGAGTTCTGTCATGCTCTGCTGGAGCCTCTCGGCAAAACGCAAAATCGGACGCGCCAGATGCGCACTTGAAACCTCGAGCTCCTTTGGATGATTGGAACTAGCGTCTTTGCCAGAAACAAGTTGGCGTTTATCAAGATCTCCATATAAAGAACCCAAGTGATGAAGTAGGTGGGCGGCTTGCTCTGAGCTGACAATAAGCTCTAGTGACTCGCGAAGCTCGAATTGGAGCCAAGAGAGCAGTTTTCTCCCTGCAACAGGTACGGAAGCGCTGGCCACAATGCTGCCGAGAGAAACCACGACGGCCTCGACGCGATCGTAGCCCATTTGCACTAAGAAACTGCCAGAAGCATCAGCGATCGGCACACCGGCACCGATACTCGCAGCCAGTGGCTCGGCAATGGTATAGACGGAACCAGCTCCAAGACCATAAAGAACATCGCTCCAGACTTCCTTCGCCACCGATTCGGCAGCGGCCGGGACTGTGACCATAATAGTAGGGCTCATCAGTGACCACTTAATCTTGGCTTCACGAAATTGGGCTTGGATAAGCGCTCTCATAACTGCTTCATCAGCAATCTCCCCAGCCATCATCGGCCAATGCAAAATGACCTCATTTCCGACCCGACCAGCCATTTTTTCTGCCGCCGCGCCGATAGCCAGAACTTTATTGCTCTTGCTTTCAACGGCCAAAACAGTCGGTTCGTCGACAACAATACCTTTCCCCAGCTCGAGTAGGCGTAGCCGATGGGCGCCACAATCGAGGCCTAAATGGAGTGAATTAAATGGGTTGGCAATGCGCATGGTCTCTGCCTATAATACCTCTATGCGCTTGTCGGTCAATAAAGGAGTTCTCTACACAGCTGTTTCTGCTGCAATAATCATTGGCGGAGCTCTCGTCGCGATTCAGTATGCGAAAGGTGGCCTTCGCGTTACTGAGAATGGCTGGCAGCGTGATACTGGTCTTTTATCGGCCAACTCTTTCCCCACTGGTGCACAAGTGAAAATAAACGGTCGCCTCGCAGCCGCCACCGACCAAACCCTCTACTTAGATCCTGACACCTACGAAGTCGAGATCTCCAAGGACGGCTACCAACCTTGGTACAAGACGATGATCATCGAAAAAGAACTCGTCACCCAAACCAACGCCTTGCTCTTCCCCATCGCCCCAAGTCTTACCACCCTGACCTTCACCGGCGTCGAACACATTTTGCCTTCACCAGACGGCCAAAAACTCCTCTACTACACCGCCTCTGTCTCAGCAGAGCGCAAGAAAGGACTCTACGTTCTTGATCTTGCCAGCAGCCAATTTTCATTGCAAAAAGGCCCTCGCCAAATTATTGAGGAAACCAGTCAGCTAAACTTAGAGCAAGCCAGAGCGATTTGGTCGCCAGACAGCACCGAACTTTTGCTAATTACTCCTAACAAAGAACTCTTGCTCCAGGCGGATAGACTCAATGACACCTCCCAACTAAAAGACGTTAGCTTCCAAAGAAAGCAAATTCTCTCGGAGTGGGAAGAGGAAATGTACTTGCGCGAGCGACAGTTCATGCGCGAATTCCCAGAAGAAATCGTCACCATAGCTACCACCAGCGCCCAAGATGTTCATTTTTCACCAGATAAAAAGCGCTTGCTTTATACCGCCACCGCCGAACTCACTATTCCCCAGATAGTCACTCCTCCGCTTCCAGCCAGCAGCACTCAACCAGAAGCAAGAACTTTAAAGCCAGGTGGTATTTATGTCTATGATCGAGAAGAAGACAAAAATTTCGAACTTGGCACTGTTGAGTTAAGTGAAGGCAATGGAGTTAAGCGCTTGCTCGCCGAAGATGTTTTCGAGCCCGCACCTAGAACCCTTGACGCTAGTCCCAGCTCTTTCCTAACTCTACAAGCCACCACTTCTGCCGAGACGGCCACCAACTTCGCTCGCTATCACACCCCCCTCTTCGCTAACACCTTCCAGTGGTATCCCGACTCTGCTCATCTCCTTTACCGGGTAGACTTAGAACTAAAGGTCGTGAGCTATGATGCCACCAATCCCACCACGGTCTATTCTGGACCGTTTTATGAAAACTTCCTCTATCCGTGGCCGGATGGTAAGCGCTTGATCATTTTGACCAGCTTCAGCCCCTCTGCACCGGCGAATCTGTATGCTGTTGAGTTAGAATAAACTTTGAACTCCGGAGTGTAGCTCAGATGGCTAGAGTGCGTCGTTCGGGACGACGAGGTCGCTGGTTCGAGTCCAGTCACTCCGACACAGGACACACTTGGTATAATCAATACCTGAAAAGGCGCCCTCATAGTTCAACGGATAGAACAAGTGCCTCCTAAGCGCTAAATCCAGGTTCGATTCCCGGTGGGGGCACAGCTACAGAAGCAGTTCGAAGAAGTGACTCTGTAGGTGCGCTCTCGCAAGAGAGCTAACCATGAGCGTAGCGAATAGGTTCTGCCGCCAAGTTGCGAAGCAACCTGGGTAATACTAAGCAGGAGTGAAACGACTGCAAATGTGGATTCCCGGTGGGGGCACAATAAATTGAAAAAGTTGTAAGGTTGAAATGACCTTGTCATGTATATTAATGTGCTGAAGGAAGTTTCTATGAATAAAAAAGAAACAAAAATGGTCGAAGTTGCGCCAGGCTCATTTATGACACGGGGAGCTGTGAATGCAGAAAAAACAGGAAGGTTCTTTCGACTCGGAAAAATAAAAACCAAAGAAGTAGGAGGTGTGATTGCTGATGGCCTAAGAGTTGCGGCTGGAGCTCTGGAAGATGCAACGACACCAGATGGACCAAATGTCACTGAAGAAGACTCTAAGAATAAACCACCTCAGTTAGTAAAAGAAGCTGGCGGACTATTTAATAAAATCTTTGGTGGAAACTAAAAGATACTTAAGGGCTCTTTGAGTCTCATAATTAAAATATGCCAGTAAATTCTCAAGAATCAGGAAGTAGGCACTGGCTAGAACAACCTTATCAAATCAACCGTCAAATCAGGAAAAAAATAGACTTTATCAGAAGAATGGCTCGCGACATCTGGCAAGGAAAAAAGGAAGTATCTCTAGGGCAAAAAGCAAAAAGGCTGGAGAAAGAACATCCAATTGATCCACCTCGTATCCCTTATTTAGAAGAAGAGTCTTTTTCTACTGAAGAGCTTCGTTCTTTTGCAGAAAATGATTTTGAGTGGATAGAAGTTGAATTCAGTAATATATACAACGATATTGTTGACAGAGTAAATAATCAGCAAGACTGGTATGGGGGAGTCTGTACAATTTCTTGTGTAAACGGAAGAGAGCGGTAGCTCTCTGAAGTATTAATACAACAAGAAAGGGCGCATGACAGATTCAGTAAAACCTGTTCCTTCTTTGGAACAAATTCAGAATGTATTATCCCAAGCCAAGAATCTAGATGATTTCTTTGG
>Ga0210011_1001318_pt1 | contig 23470 bp, 17 predicted proteins | sample CryGeymeta201502_FD_183972 | JGI IMG/M metagenome (GOLD analysis project Ga0210011, IMG submission 183972) | Groundwater microbial communities from Crystal Geyser aquifers in Utah, USA - Crystal Geyser metaG 2015-02 (SPAdes) (version 2) | ecosystem: Environmental > Aquatic > Deep subsurface >...
ATAAAGATAAAGACGGAAAAGATAAGGCGGGAACGGCCAAGAATGACCATGACCGCAACGAAGACACCCATCGTGACCACCTGGATCGGTCTGCGGGTTCAGAACATCAGGAAGGCGATGGCAAGATTGCGATTTGCCACCGCATGGGCGGAGCAGAGACTTCATTAGTTGTCGCCAATGATGGCAAGTTGAGCGGGCATTCCAAACATGCCTTGGATACTGTCGAACGCTGCGAGGATTTCCATGCCCGTAAGGATGACGATGACAGCAAGGAAGACAAGGATAAAGATCATAAAATATCTGCATCTGACGTGGGTTACAGCATCGGCATTACAACCACCCAGGTTGCTTGTCTGAATAAGTACAACACTGGCAATTCAACCATCAGCATTCAGCCGCCCAAACAAGGTCCTAGCCGTGGCGGTGCCAGAACGCTGCACTAAGTTGCATAGTTTGTGAAGTAAGGACGGGGCGGAGCAATCCGCCCCGTTGCATTTGCATTAGCAACACTGCGTTAGCATGTATGCATTCAAATTGAATTCGTGGGCGACATCAGGGCGACAATGAACAAGCAAGCGTAGGGTGCATTCTCATTCAGCAACGCCTTGGCTGCGTTGTTGCTTGGGAATGCCCTTGCGGCATCAAGCCCCCGACGAAAATCCATAACATCTTGATCCGTTGCATGAAATTTTCCAAAGAAGCACTGATTTACTCGTCATTGATGAAACTACTGATAAAACAACTCAATTCTGGCTAAGGGCTAAAGCCCAAGCCATCATGGATAGCCAATCCACTGGTGAAACAACTAAGTATTGACTAAGCAATCAAAAAACGATTGCAAAGTCACTACTTATAAGCCAGCACACCCTAAAGGATACAAGAGCTGGCAAGTGGCTGGTTATCCGGCGAAGATCGGAATCCAATACTTTGATTAAAAAGCATTTTTTCTTTTGCGAAAACGAAAACATCGAATAAATCAACATCTCCCTAACGGGCATTCTCAGGTTGAAGCCCGCTACCACTTGGCCATCGTTTGGTTGAGCTCGTATTGCGCCTCCGCATCATCCGGGTTTAGCTTGAGTATCTCAAGATAAACGGCTTGGGCTTCATGGCCTGTGGCTTGCAGAATTTTGGCTTTTAACCAATAGGCATTGACCGAAGGTTGCCGGTTCAGCGTTTGCTCGATATAGGTCAAAGCCTCTGGCAGATTACCCATCTTGTGATAGACGCGTGCCAGACGATAAGTCACATCGCTATCCTCCGGATTTTCCTTGCCCGCCTGTTGGTAGGTCAGCAATGCCTCGTCCAGCTTACCCTGGTATTCCTGACAGGCCGCGATGTTGAACAGGGTGTCCCGATGCTCGGGGTCGAGCTGTAAGGCTTGCCGATATTCTCTCACCGCCTCCTGATAGCGTTCACGCAGACGATATTGATCGCCAAGCTGATGGTGCGTTTCGGCATCATTCACCTTGTTGGCAAAAGTTTGATACATCCCCAGCGTGGCCTCCTCCACGCGACTATCCAGATTGTTCACATAGAGATGCCCCAGGCGCTCAAATTGCGCGGTGATCGTGGAATTTTTCAGCACCATGGTGAGATACGCGAGATGTTCAACGGGATCATATTTCATCGCGGGTTCGACGGAGTTCGCCACATCGTCGAGGCTCAGCGTGTCATAAAGTTGATTCTGAAACACTTTGAATTCCTTCTTCTTCAGGCTGGCCATGGCAAATTCCAGCACGGGGCGATCTATGGTGTTGATGGGTGCGGCAAATTTAAGCGAGTCGGTAAACACTTCTGAGCTCAATACGTTATAAGCCAGCAAACGAGGAACAATCTTGTTCTGCAACAGATAGGTCTGCAACTGCGGTGCCTTAGCCACCAGCTCGGGATGTTGCAGCTTGACGGGCTTGTCCGATGCGACCAGCAGGTAATAGCCTGATTTTACGAAGAGTATCGAACAATGGGCGAAACGCTGCCGTAAGCTGTTGAGGATGATGCGCGCGCCCTCGCTGCCAATACGCGAATCCATCCAGGTCAGATAAATGCCGTCGGGGTTAAGGCGGCGTTTGATCTTGTCGAAGAAGTCCACGGTGTAGAGCTTGGACGAACTGAAATATAAGGGCGAAGTCACCGTGTTGAGGATCATGTCGTAGCTTTTATCCACCGACTGAATGTAATGGATACCGTCATCCACCACGATAGTCACGCGGGGATTGTGTTCGATGTCGAAATTCCACGGCTTCATGCGGAACTGGTTGTCGCGCACCACCGGATTGATCTCGACCACATCGGTGTGGTCGAACAGCAAGCCGACTGCCGAGGCCGTTGCACCACTGCCCAGCCCCAGCACCAGTGCCTGTTTGGTCTGCGGTGAGAACATCGGGCCCAGGGTTCCGACCGTTTTTTCCGACGGGTTATTCATCGGGATGCTGATGTAGCCGTTAATGAAAAAGTAGGGATTACCGTTTGACCAGTTGATCGAGAACACATCCTGGTAGCCCTTGAATTTTTCGGGGAAGTTGAACGACTTGCGATCATCCTCCATGTCTTTTGCCGAATGAAAAGAGGTATAGCTAAGATAAAGCAAATCCTCATCCCATTTCCAGTGCTGCCATCCTGCTGTGCTCAGCAGCACGACGGCGGCAGCAAGCGGCAAGCGGTAGCCTCGCCATTGCCTGATCTCATCGAAATGAAAGGCCAGCAGCGCTGCCGTGACCAGTGCCGCAATGACCAGCAATTGCACGCCATAATCGAGGTATTGGTGCAACACCAGCGCCATTAACAGGAATCCCGCCACATTCGCCAGCGAGCAGATATACAGCAGATGACCCGACTCACGGGCAACCTCGCGGCGACTATTGAGCAGGGCGGGGATGGTCGCACCGAAGGTGACCGCAGGGATGCCCATCAAGAGTGCGAGAATGCCGCCTTTCAGGAAGAGTATCGCCATGCCATGTTCCACCGCCTTCTCGTAGAGGTCGGCATATACAAACAGCAAATCTCGATACAAAACAATAAACAGCAACAAGCCGACGACATTGGCCAACATCAACTTGCCAAAACCAACATTCAGCCGCTTGACCAGGAACGAGCCCAGGGCGATGCCAAACAGAATGATGGCAAGCACAAAAGCAAAAGATTCACGGAACGGGCCGAACATTAGTTCGGCAATTTTTACCATAAATAACTGAAAGATAGCCGAGGCGATGCTGACCAATATCAAGGCAAAGAGGTGATTGCGCGGCGTGTGACTGGCCTCCGCTGCTCTGGGTGGCACAAGCGCAATCGGTCTGGCTACAAAATATAACAGGGTGGCGGCCAACAGATTCACCAGACCAAACACCATCACGGTTCCCGTAATGCCGAATTGCCGTATCAGCCAGAACTCAATCAGCAATGCCGTCGCCGCCGCACCGAAGTTATAAATGGCGTAAACACGCGAAAACATCGGGCCTTCGTTCATGCGCCCCAAATAACCGGCAAACAACGGTACGCTGCAACCCAACAATAATGCCGGCAGCAGCAACAGCAGCGTTCCCACCAGAATAGGGCCGGCAAGGCTGGGCAAGAAGCCCATGCCGTTATAAAGCAGGTGCTCTATCGCATCCTGCGACCACACAAATGCGATCCCGTAAATGCCTATCAGCGCCTCGATCATCCACAGGCGCCGCCACAAACGGTGAGCGAAGCGAGCCCCCAGCCCGATACCGAGCAGGAAGGTAATCAATACGGCGGATGACACGGCAAACTGGTCGCCCAGGATGCCGCCTAAAATTCGACCATATAAAATCTCGTAGGAAATGCCGCTAAGGCCTGACAACAACAAGACTAGGGTTAACAAAATTTTTCGGCTCATGGCTTTTTCCTGGCAAAATAAACGAAGGGCAGGGCGGATGCGGGTCAACCCAAATTACAATGATTGGCGACAGCTTTAATTTTACCTATCCACGCCAAACCATGAAGCCATTCGTCTGATTTCTGATTGCCATTCATCCGGCTTTTATTGCGTCAAAAAACAAGGCCATGTCACAGTTAATTGTTGAAGCAAAATCCCTAATTAAAATTATATATAATAATCAATAAGTTGTATTTTTATAACGCCTGTCCAAGCACTGTATCTATAAGGCTTGCGAGACCACCACTACTTAACTGCGACATAGGAGTCTGTCGGACTTGAAGAATCGTAGCCAAAAACAAAAAAGGCGACCCGCAGGTCGCCTTTTTGCTTACTCGGGAAAACGCTTATTTGATAATCGCGTTCAATTCACCCTTGAGGTAACGCATTGCCATCGCATCCAACGAGATCGGTGTGATCTTGCCAGCTTGTCCGGCAGAACCGAAAGCCTCGAAACGCGCCTTACAAACACCCTTCATCGCAACAGTCGTTGCAGCCAGGAATTTGCGTGGATCGAAGTCCTTTGGATTTTGTGCCAGATAACGGCGGGTCGCACCGGTGGAGGCCAGACGCAGGTCGGTATCAATATTCACCTTGCGCACGCCGTGCTTGATGCCTTCAACGATTTCTTCGACGGGAACGCCATAAGTTTCCGGCATGGTGCCGCCGAATTCGTTGATGACGCGCAACCATTCCTGATCAACAGAGGAAGAACCGTGCATCACCAGATGGGTGTTAGGGATACGTGCGTGGATTTCCTTGATGCGGCTGATTGCCAGGGTGTCACCGGTGGGCGGCTTGGTGAACTTATACGCGCCATGTGAAGTACCGATGGCGATAGCCAAGGCATCCACACCGGTTTGACGCACGAATTCAGCGGCTTCTTCCGGGTCGGTCAGCAATTGGTCGTGGCTCAACACGCCTTCAGCGCCGTGGCCGTCCTCTTTTTCACCGTGACCGGATTCCAAAGAACCCAGACAGCCCAATTCGCCTTCGACGGATACGCCGACTGCGTGTGACATTTCGACCACGCTGCGAGTGACGTTGGCGTTGTATTCAAAGCTGGAAGGGGTCTTGCCGTCAGCCAGCAAGGAACCATCCATCATCACGCTGGAGAAGCCGGAACGAATCGCGTTGATACAAACGGCAGGGGAAGCACCGTGATCCTGATGCATCACGACGGGAATATGCGGGTACATTTCAACCGCAGCTTGGATGAGGTGACGCAGGAACGGTTCGCCTGCATATTTACGCGCGCCAGCAGAACCTTGCATGATGACAGGGCTGTTGCATTCGTCAGCCGCTTCCATGATCGCCTTAACCTGTTCCAGGTTGTTGACGTTGAACGCGGGCAAGCCATAGCTATGCTCAGCAGCGTGATCGAGAAGTTGACGCAAAGATACTAAAGCCATAATTTTCTCCTGATTAAATTAAATTACAAATTTCTACTGCTACATCCATTCACAGCAGCAAGGTTCAAATACTATTTTTATGGTGGTCGCCTATTCTGACAATCTTCATGGTGTTGGTATGCCCGGATTTACCGATGGATTCACCCACGGTAACCACCACTAAATCGCCATCTTTAACGTAACCTTTTGCCACCAGATGCATTTCTGCATCAATCAACTCCTGATGGGTTTGCTGCGAATCAGAGCTGGGGAAAAGTACCGGATGCACGCCGCTAAACAACGTGACCTTGGTCAAGGTTTGCGGATTAGGAGTCAGTGCAAAAATAGGCACACTCGCATTGACACGAGACATCCACAGTGCAGTCGAACCTGACTGGGTCATGGCAACAATCGCCCTTACATTGAAATGTGAGGCGGCAAACAAGGCCGCCATCGCAATGGATTGGTCTATACGTGCATATTTTTGCTGTGTACTGCGACGATCCAAAGCGTGGACTTCCGCCTCACCTTCAGCCTTCAGGCAAATACGCGCCATCGCGGCAATGGTCTCAACCGGATAATCGCCTACCGCCGTTTCCGCAGAAAGCATTACCGCATCCGTACCATCCAACACGGCGTTGGCCACATCTGAAACCTCGGCGCGAGTAGGAATCGGATTGGTTATCATTGACTCCATCATCTGCGTGGCTGTAACGACCAGACGATTTTTGGCTCGCGCCATCTTGATCATGCGCTTTTGCAAGCCGGGTACAGCGGCATCACCCACTTCAACACTCAAGTCGCCGCGAGCGACCATGATGGCATCAGACGCATCAATAATATCGGCCAACGCGGGAATCGCTTCCGCACGTTCAATCTTGGCCATTAACAGGCTTTCACCCCCAGCTTCGTGCATTAACTTGCGCGCAAAACGCATGTCGTCGCCGCTACGCGGGAAAGAAATCGCCAGATAGTCAGCCTTGATCAGCGCCGCTGTCTTGATGTCCTCCATATCCTTTTCAGTCAGTGCCGGTGCTGTCAACCCGCCACCCTTGCGATTGATACCCTTGTTGTTGGATAGCACACCGCCGCGTACCACCTTGCAAATAACACGTGTTCCTTCAACATTGACCACATCGAATTCCAGCATGCCATCATTGAGCAACAGTACCGAGCCCGCGCTGACATCGTTAGGTAATTCCTTGTAATCAAGCCCTACGCATTGTTGATTGCCCAGGCCTTCCAGTTCAGCATCGAGAACAAAAATATCGCCCCTGTTCAGCACGATTTTATCGTTCTCGAATTTGCCTACACGGATTTTCGGTCCTTGCAGATCGGCCAAAATACCCACGGTGCGCCCAACTGCCGCCGCCGCCGCACGCACCACTTCGGCGCGCTTGACGTGATCGGCGGCCGAACCGTGCGAGAAATTCATCCGCACCAGATCAACTCCGGCACGAATCATATTCTCCAGGACTTCCTGACTGCTGGAGGCAGGCCCCAGCGTTGCAACTATTTTCGTTCTACGCAGCATGTGATTCCTAATTGATTATTTTTTGGCACGTTCTTCCAGGATTGCCACAGCAGGCAAGGTTTTGCCTTCGAGGAACTCAAGGAACGCACCGCCTGCTGTTGAGATGTAGGACACTTTGTCAAAAATGTCGTACTTCTGAATGGCTGCAATCGTGTCGCCGCCACCCGCCAAAGTAAAGGCTTTGGTATTGGCAATCGCCATGGCAATGGTTTTAGTGCCTTCACCGAACTGGTCAAATTCAAACACGCCCACCGGACCATTCCAAACGACTGTTCCCGCCTTCATGATTATGTCGGCGATTTCCTGTGCGGACTTGGGTCCGATGTCGAAAATCATGTCGTCATCTGCCACATCACCCGCATCCTTCAATACTGCAGGTTCATCAGCCGAAAACTTCTTGCCGCATACCACATCAACGGCGATGGGGATGTTAGCGCCACGTTGTTGCATTTTTGTGATTAAGGCTTGCGCGGTTGGAACCAGATCATCTTCGCACAATGATTTGCCGACGTTTTTGCCGACCGCCTTGAGGAAGGTGTTGGCAATACCGCCACCGACAACCAACTGTTCGCATTTTTCCGACAAGGATTCCAGCACGGTCAATTTAGTCGAAACTTTTGAGCCTCCGACAATGGCAACCATCGGACGTGCAGGGCTCAACAATGCTTTAGTCAGCGCGTCCAGCTCTTCTGTCAACAGAATGCCAGCGGCCGCTACAGGTGCATATTTCGCCACGCCGTGAGTCGAAGCCTGCGCGCGGTGCGCGGTACCGAAGGCATCCATAACGAATACGTCGCATAAAGCGGCGTATTTTTTGGACAACTCTTCGTTATTTTTATTCTCGCCTTTGTTGAAACGGCAATTTTCCAACAGCACCAATTCGCCTTCGGCAACAGCAAAACCGCCATCTACCCAATCCTTGATCAGACGAACTGGCTTGCCCAATTTGTTGGCAATATCGTCAGCCACGGGCTTGAGTGAGTTTTCTTCGGAGTACACGCCTTCTTCAGGACGCCCCAGATGCGAAGTCACCATCACGCGCGCGCCTGCTTTAAGCGCAGCATTGATCGTTGACATGGAAGCGGTGATGCGCGCATCAGAAGTTACTTTACCGTCTTTGACAGGCACATTCAGATCGGAACGGATCAGAACACGTTTGCCCTTGAGATCCAGATCAGTCATTTTAATTACGGACATTTTTTTCCCTTTTAACAGAATAATTAAAGGCAAAAAGGCTGGCACCCGGCCAGCCTTTTGTCAAACGTATTACTTCGCTACATGACGTACCAAACGCATCAAGTTACAGGTGTAACCATATTCGTTGTCATACCAGGCAACCACTTTAACGAAAGTAGTATCCAGCGCGATACCGGCTTCTGCATCGAAAACAGAAGGAGTGGATTGTCCACGGAAATCAGTGGAGACCACTTTTTCATTGGTAAAGCCCAACACGCCTTTCAATGGACCGCTTTCTGAAGCCGCCTTCATCGCTGCAACGATTTCAGGGTAAGTTGCTGCCTTGCTCAATTCGCAAGTCAGATCAACCACAGAAACGTCAGATGTTGGCACGCGGAAAGCCATGCCCGTCAACTTCTTGTTAAGTTCAGGAATAACCACACCAACAGCCTTGGCAGCGCCAGTAGAGGAAGGAATGATGTTTTCCAGAATACCGCGACCGCCGCGCCAATCCTTGTTGGAAGGACCGTCAACGGTTTTTTGTGTTGCGGTTGCAGCATGTACCGTCGTCATCAAGCCGCGCACGATACCGAAGTTATCGTTCAACACCTTGGCGACTGGAGCCAATGCATTCGTGGTGCAGGAAGCCGCAGAAACGATGGCTTCACCTTTGTAGGATTCATGGTTAACGCCATAAACAAACATCGGGCCGCCGTCTTTACAAGGTGCGGACTGAACAACTTTCTTGGCACCTGCATCAATATGCTTCTGGCAAGTTACTTGGTCGAGGAAGAAGCCGGTACATTCGATAACAATGTCCACCTTCACTTCATTCCATTTCAGGTTTGCCGGGTCACGTTCTGCTGTCAGGCGGATTTCCTTGCCATTGACTACCAGGTTGCTGCCGTTAACACCCACATCGCCATTGAAACGACCATGAACCGAGTCATACTTCAACATGTAGGCCAGATAGTCAGGCTCCAACAAGTCGTTGATAGCGACAACTTCAATTTCTGGAAAATCCTTGGCTGCTGCACGGAACACCATACGACCAATACGACCAAATCCATTGATACCAACACGAATTGCCATTTTTTATCTCCCTTTAGTAATTAAAAATTTGACGATCTTGCAGTATTACAGCATCAACCGTCTTCACCTCACACGGCATCAGGCTTATAAAACGCCCTTTACGGTCTTGACAACGTTTTAGTTTCGGCACTATTTGCATACTGCCTCACAGAAACGTAGTTGTATCCTAAGTTAAGCCAAAACCTTTTTAACTGTCACAACGACGTTTTAGTTTCAGCATTGCGCTACGCAATGCCTCACAGAAACGTCGTCAAGGCTATAGAACGCCCTTTACCGTCTTGACGACGTTTTCCACAGTGAAGCCGAAGTGCTTGAACAACTCAGGTGCCGGTGCGGATTCGCCGAAGCAATCCATACCAATGACCGCGCCATCCAAACCAACATACTTGTACCAGCCACCTGTTACGCCGGCTTCCACTGAAACGCGTTTCGTACCCTTAGGCAGAACGCTGTCTTTGTAAGCCTGATCCTGCTTATCGAACACGTTAGTCGAAGGCATGGACACCACCCGCACGTTGATGCCCGCAGCGGCCAACTCAGCCTGTGCCTTCATGGCCAGATCAACTTCAGAACCGGTGGCAATAATCACGGCCTGTGGTTTGCCTCCAGCAGCTTCAGACAACACATAAGCGCCCTTGCGGATATTGGCGATTTGCGCCGCATCACGCTTCTGGAATTGCAGATTTTGACGGCTGAAGATCAGACTGGATGGACCGTCATTGCGCTCAACCGCAGCGACCCAACATACAGCAGATTCAACGGTGTCGCATGGACGCCACACTTCCATATTCGGAATATAACGCAGCGTAGCGGTCTGCTCGACAGGTTGGTGGGTCGGACCATCTTCGCCCAGACCGATGGAGTCATGGGTGTAAACAAAAATCACCCGTTGCTTCATCAAGGCCGACATACGCAAGGCATTACGCGCATATTCCGAGAACATCAGGAAAGTGCCGCCGAATGGCAGCAAACCGCCGTGCAAGGCCATGCCGTTCATGATATGAGACATACCGAATTCGCGCACACCGTAGCTGATGTAGTTACCCACGCTCTTGCCGCGAATGTGCTTGCAGCCTGTCCAGTTGGTCAAGTTTGAACCGGTCAGGTCGGCCGAGCCGCCGAGGAATTCAGGCAGCGCCGGAGCCAGCGCATTGATCGCGTTTTGCGAAGCCTTGCGTGTGGCGATGGTTTCGCCTTTTGCGTTAATTTCTGCGATCACTTTGGCGGCGTGTTCTGCCCAAGCCGCAGGCAGTTCACTCTTGATGCGACGGGAAAATTCTGCCGCTTCGGCAGGATAAGCAGCGCGATACTCGGCGAACTTGTTGTTCCACAACTTTTCCAGACCTTCGCCGCTGGTGCGTGCATCCCATGCATCGTAGACATGCTTGGGAATCTCAAATGGAGGATATCTCCAGCCGATGTGTTCGCGGGTGGCTTGAACTTCAGCATCACCGAGTGCCGCACCGTGTACGTCATGGGTGCCTTCCTTGTTGGGCGAACCTGCACCGATAATGGTTTTACAGCAGATCAGAGTAGGCTTGTCTGTCACTGCCTTGGCAGCAATAATTGCCGCGTCAATCGCTTCAGGATCGTGGCCTTGCACATTGGCGATGACATGCCAGCCATAGGCTTCAAAACGCTTGGCGGTATCGTCGGTGTACCAACCGTCAATATGACCGTCAATGGAGATGTTGTTGTCGTCCCAGAAAGCCGTCAGCTTGCCCAGCCCCCATGTTCCCGCCAGCGCACAGGCTTCGTGCGAAATACCTTCCATCATGCAACCGTCACCCATAAACACATAGGTACGATGATTGACGATTTCGTGATCGGGCTTGTTGAATTCGGCAGCCAGCAGCTTTTCTGCCATAGCCATACCGACTGCGTTGGTGATACCTTGTCCCAGCGGGCCGCCTGTCGTTTCTACGCCAGCGGTATAACCATATTCGGGATGGCCCGGTGTCTTGGAATTCATTTGACGGAAGCGTTTCAGCTCTTCAATAGGCAAATCGTAGCCTGACAAATGCAACAAAGCATAAACCAACATCGAACCGTGGCCGTTAGACATCATGAAACGATCACGATCAGGCCACTTTGGATTTGCCGGATTGTGACGCAGGTGACGATTCCACAATACCTCAGCGATTTCGGCCATGCCCATCGGCGCACCGGGGTGACCGGAGTTCGCTTTTTGTACTGCATCTACCGCCAGCATGCGAATCGCGCCGGTAATATCATTAAACTTTGGTTGGGTAACGCTACGTTCTGCTGTCATTCTTCTGACTCCTCCGAAACATCCCGATGGGATGGGTTTATGTTTAACGCCTAATTTTAATAGCGGGGATTATGCCGCACCCCCCCGAATACATCAACAATCTTGCCCATATAATATGGATAGTTGTACTCGCCGCCCTTGATTTGGCTCTTATTTTGGGACTTTTATGCCCAATTGTTTGAGCTTGCGATACAGGTGGGTGCGCTCCAAGCCTATTTTTTCGGCCACCCGTGAAACGTTGCCTGCCTCTTTTTGCAAGTGGTAATCAAAATAAATCGCATCAAAATGCTCACGCGCTTCGCGTAGCGGCAAATCCAGGGGCAGTGGAAAATTTCTGGTTGCACCATCAATTTGCACGACCAGACTTTGCGAACCCTCCGTATTTGTTAACAATTCAGGCCGAGCTGCACCTTCCTTGATTGCTTTCGCCACGGTATTCAGCAATTTTTGCAACGAAATCGGTTTTTCCAGGAAATCTACCGCGCCGATACGCGTCGCCTCGACGGCAGTTTCGATTGTGCCGTGGCCGGACATCATCACCACGGGCATGGTCAGCAAGTCCTGCTCGACCCACTCCTTGAGCAGCGTCACGCCATCCGTATCCGGCATCCAGATGTCCAGAAGAACCAGATCCGGCTCATGTTCATGCCTGAAACTGCGCGCCTGTTCGGCATTCTCGGCCAGCTGCACCTGATAGCCCTCATCAAACAAAATTTCCGCCAACAACTCACGGATGCCGACTTCATCATCTACCACCAGAATCTGTTTGCTCACCCTTGCTTCTCCTCGACCAACGGCAAACTCACCGTTATGCTTGCCCCGCCATCCAGATTATTTTCAACCATTATTCGTCCGCCGTGCTCTTCGACAATCTTCTTCACAATTGCCAGCCCCAGCCCTGTTCCCTTGCTTTTAGTCGTCATATAGGGCTCAAAAACCTTGGATAAAATTGTGTCACCAAACCCCGTGCCGTTGTCCCGCACCCTCAATCTGATTTGACCTTCCTCAATTTCAGTACTCAAGCTAATTGCGGGCTGCGCTACCCCTTGCAGCGCATCCTGTGCATTCTGTAGCAAATTATGCAAAACCTGACGCATGCGCGTCGCATCCCCATTGATCTCGGCGCGCCCCGCTTGCAGCTCCAGCTTAATGGGCGCTGCATTTGCCTCATACAGCCCCAACACCTCCTTGATCAGCCTATGCAAATCAAGCCGCGTTAATTGCAGGGCAGGACCGCGCGCGTAATCGGCAAAATCACTCACCATGTTTTTCATCGCGGAAACCTGGCTGACAATAGTTTGCGTGGCGCGCCGCAAAAGTTTTGCATCGTTTTCCTCTAGCTTGCTACTCAATTTATATTGCAAACGCTCAGCCGAAAGCTGGATGGGCGTGAGCGGATTCTTGATCTCGTGCGCGAGGCGGCGCGCCACTTCACCCCAGGCTGCCTGGCGTTCTGCCTGCAACAAATGGCTGATGTCATCAAACACCACCACATATCCGGCTTCTGCACCCTGTGTCAGACGTGTGCCACGGATCAACAAAATCTGGTTACCGTTCCGGCTCAAACGCTCTATCTGTCGTTGCCACTCCCCGTCGCTGGTTTCCGCAAAGGCAGCCGCAATCGTTTCGCAGAACGACTGTAACAAAATAGATTTTTCTGCAATCTGCTGCAAGGACAGGCGATGCATATCTTCCAGCGGCGCTGCCAATATCTGCGCGGCACTGGTATTCACCGAGCGCAGCCGAAACTCCCCGTCCAGCGCCAGCACCCCTGAAGAAAGATGGGTCAGCACACTTTCCAGATAGCCTTTGGCGCTTTCGATCTCGCGCCGCTGCTGCTCGCTGGCACGGCGCGCATCACCCAACTGATGCGTCATCTGATTAAACAAATCCGTCAATGCACCCAGCTCATCGCTGCTGTGAATAGGATGCAAGCCGGTAAAATCGCCCTGTGCGACCGCGCGCGTACCTTCTGCCAGCGCTTCAAGAGACGAGCCCAGCTTCTCGCTGATAAAAAATGCAGCCGATATGGCCGTAAGCAGCACAACCAGCAAAGACAGCGTCAACGTAATGCCGTACAGCCGCTTCAAACCCACCCTGGACAAGGTGAGCTCCTGGTAGTCGCGATAAACAGATTGCACCGCTTCCGCATCCGCTTGTATCTGTTTGGGAACAACCTCGCTGAACTGCAATAAATAGCTGCCGCCCGAATAGCTGTTTTCTCTCACCAAAGCCAGTACGCGCAGACTCAGCCCCTTGTTGGGCAACGCCTCGATACCCGCGTATTGACCATTTTTCAACGCCTGTTGAATCATCTCTTCCGTTGGCACATCCGGCAACAAGGCATTTCCCCCCCCTGCAAAAGCCAGTATTTTTCCATCGGCTCCGAACAAGGCGACCTCGTGGATTGCCCCTTCATCAATCAACTGCGCCAAACCACTTTGAAATTGAGCAGGATTTTTTTCCGCGAACAACAACGCCATAAACTGGGTCTTTTTCGATAACTCCTTGAGGTTATTGTCGAGACCACTACGACCCAAATTGAGACCGCCCTCCAGTGCTTTTTCCACGCGCACGTCAAACCACGACTCGATACTTTTACCCAAGAAATTTACCGACACCGCATACACCAGCACGCCAGGCGCAACCGCTATCAGGGTAAAAAACAGCACCAGGCGCAAGGTCAGTTTTGAACCGAATACCTTGTTTTTCAATTTGAGGCGCAGACGCCCTATCTGGTAGCCCACCAAACCGAGCAAACCTAGCGCAAGCAAGCCTGTCAGTCCGAGCAGCCCATAGTAACTGACGGAAAACACCTCGGTGTTTACACTGTTACTCGATAACAGATAGAGCAGGGCAATGCCGACAAAGACGCTGATGGAGATCAGATATTTCACCGTTACTCCGCCTTGCCCGGATTGCGCGCCGCGCCCTCTTCGGGTCGTATCACCCAGCGATACCAGCCCGAATCAAGATCCCAGTCCTTGCTGGTCAACACATTCACTTGCATCAACTTGGGGAGTTGCCGGGTATCCAGCCGCAACCGGGCCGAGGCAATATAGCTAGCCTCTTTTTTCAGGGTGTCCGCCGGGATATAAGTCGAACTTTGACGAGCCAAAGTACGCAACATCTCATCAAGGCTGACAAAATTCTGGAGCAATGCGCCACGCGAAATACGGTATTGACGGGTAAGCGCATTGTAGGAAAGTTTGACTGCATGCTCGTTTGCAAATACCTGCTCATCCAGCCAATACCAGCGCGAACGCGTCAGCGAAAACTCGCTCACAAAATACAGTGGCACCCCCAGGGACAGCGCATGTTGCACCTCATAACTCGGGCTGACATTAAAATCTACAATGAATTGATAGCCATCCTCACCCAGACGCATTTCTGCCTTGTTTACCTCTATGCCCCCCGCATAAACCGATGTGGCGACTAACCACATTGACAAGGCAAAGCACAGCAATGCTTTAACGATCATGGCGCAGGCCACCCCAAATGATGAATCGTCCGCGCTGTGCTCGCCCCCCTCAACCCCGTTCCCTCGCGCCCGCCCCCCTCAAGGGAACAAGAGCGGGCGAGGGGTACGGTACGTCGTTGCGCGAGATTCACGTTAAGCCGTTTTTTGCAGCAAGGCATAAAAAAATCCATCATGCTGGTCATTCGGCAACAAGCCCTGTTGCGGCAAATCCATCGGCAAACGCAGCGCATCAGCTTGCCGAACCACAAACGAATCTATAACCTCTTGATTTTCCTGATTAAATATAGAGCATGTTGCATAGAGCAATTGGCCGCCAGATGCCAACAACGGCCATAGCGCATCCAGAATCTCTGCCTGCTGTCTGGCGAAAGAGGCCAAATCCTTCTTGCGGCGCAGCCATTTTATGTCGGGGTGGCGGCGCACCACGCCAGTAGCAGAGCAGGGCACGTCTGCCAAAATGCGCTCGAATGGCTTTCCATCCCACCATTCACCGGGATGAGCGGCATCACCACACAACAGGGTCGCGGATAAATCCAGACGCTGTAAATTTTCTGCCACGCGCTGTAAACGCTTTTCGTCCTTGTCCAGCGCCACCATTTCTACCCCAGCTGCTACCCCGGCACGCTCCAGAATATGTGCGGCCTTGCCGCCCGGCGCGGCACAGGCATCCAGCACCCGCATCCCCTTGCCGACATCCAGCAATCTCGCGGCATACTGCGCGCCCGCATCCTGCACCGACACCACGCCATCGAAAAAGCCGGGCAACTTGTCCACAGACAGCGGTTTATCCAATAACACCGCATCCGGTTCTATGCACCGTGCGGCAATGCCCAGTGCGGCCAATTGCTCAAGATATTCCGCTGTCGTGGCACGCTGCCGATTAACCCGTAACGTCATCGGCGGATGCTGATTTCCCGCGTCGAGTAGGGCGGTGGCGCGCGCTCCATACTGCGCCCTGAGTTCGTCTATCCACCACACTGGATAATTAAAACGCCCTTCGGCGGACAGAGCCGCCTGCGCCAGCAATTCGGCTTGATTGCGCAAAAAGTTACGCAGAATCGCATTCACCAGCCCACGAATTTTCGGGTTCAGCATATCCGCCGAACGCACCGCGTAATCCACCACCGCATGTTGCGCCGCCTTGCTGTACTGCAACTGATAAAGCGCCACCAGCAACAGATAGGTAATGCGCTGATCGGTCAAATGCTTGTGCAACAACAGATTGAGTACCGCGTTCAATTGCCCGTAAAAGCGCAGCGTGCCATAGCTCAAGTCTTGCAGCGCCGCGCGTTGTGCGGGGGTCCAAACCGATTTTCTGCGCAACGACTCATCCAGCACCTGGTTGAGATTGCGACCCTCTACCAGCACTTGCTGGACAATCTGGGTGGCCGCCAATTGAATATTGTGCATTTAAATTACCAAAAAATTATCGCCGATACGGATCGGCATGGCTTGCAGGAATTGCACAGCAGATTGCGCCTTGCCACCCGGACGTTGCAACACTTCCAGTCGTAAGGCGGCATCGCCGCAAGCGACGGTTATGCCGCGCTTGTCCACCTCCAGCACTTCGCCAGGCTTGCCTTGTTTATCCAGACACAAGATAGCCTGCCAGATTTTGACCACCACGCCATTCAGGCTGGCCTGACACACCGGGAAAGGGTTGTATGCCCGCACCGCCCGTGCGATCTGTCGCGCATCTTGCCGCCAATCAATGTGCGCCTCGTTTTTGAGCAGCTTGGCAGCATAACATGCAGCCGCGTTATCCTGCGCAACCGGCATCAGGCGCTGCGCTGCCAGCAGCCGCAACCCCTCAAGAATATCTTGCGCGCCCATCGCGGCCAACTTGTCGTGCAGCGTTTGGGCATTGTCTGTTTCAGCAATCGGGCAAGCGTCGCGGAGCAGCATATCGCCGGTATCCAAGCCCACATCCATCTGCATGATGGTGATGCCCGTCTCGCGGTCTCCCGCCAGAATCGCACGCTGTATCGGTGCCGCCCCACGCCAGCGCGGCAGCAGCGAAGCGTGGATATTCAAGCAACCGTAGCGCGGTATCTCCAACACAATTTTGGGCAAAATCAGCCCGTAGGCCGCCACCACCATCACATCGGCATCCAGTGCCGCAAGCGCGCGCTGCACTTCCTCGTCCTTCAATGTTTGCGGTTGTAGAACCGTCAGCCCGTGTTGCAAGGCAAGCTGTTTGACCGGGCTGGCGGTAAGCTGCATACCGCGCCCGGAGGGACGATCCGGTTGCGTCAACACAGCGATGACTGTGTGTTCCTCAAGCAAAGCCGCCAAAGCACTGGCGGCAAATTGAGGGGTACCGGCAAAAATTATTTTCACTTGATTGTCCTAAAACTTTTTATCCACAGACTACGCAAATTCGCACAGACTTCTAACCTGGGTATTTATTTTTTCGTCACGACTCGCAAGCCAGCAGTGAGTGACACTGACTGGCTTTTAATCAGCGCAATCCGTTCAATCTGATGAAACTACCCAATTCTTGCCAAGCGCGTTGCCTCTGCAATCATTGAGGCGGACAAGCACTTGTCTTCAAAGCGCCTCGTGCCTGCGCTTCTTCAGCTTGGCGCGCAATCGAGTTTGTTTGAGTTGCGACAAATATTCGACGAACACCTTGCCACGCAAATGATCCATTTCATGCTGGATACAAACCGCCAAAAATCCTTCGGCTGCCAAGGTGAAGGTTTCGCCTTTTTCATTGAGCGCGCGCACCGTCACCTTCTCGGAGCGCTTAACATTTTCATAGATTCCCGGCACCGACAAACAGCCTTCTTCGCCGATCACCTCGCCACTACAGGACAAAAGCTCAGGGTTGATAAACACCTTTAATTCATCATGCGTGTCCGAAACATCCAGCACGATAATCTGCCGATGCACATCCACCTGTGTGGCCGCCAAGCCGACACCCGGCGCAACATACATGGTTTCCGCCATGTCTTTAATCAATTTCCGGGTATTGTCGTTCACCTGATCCACCTTTTTTGCGAGGGTATGCAGGCGTTCATCGGGATACTGCAAAATTTGTAAGATTGCCATAAATGCTTGCTAATTTAATTGACTAGAGGCAGAATTTAACGCGTTACCGTAACACCGTACGCCTTTATCTTTGACTCATTCGGGGTTTTCCATGCGCAAGATTATATCGCTGATTTGCTTTTTATTGCCTGTAATGGCTTTTGCCGGACAACCTGAAACACCTGCGCAGCTCCGTCACAATGCACCCGATCAGCACATTGTCGTCAAAGGCGACACCTTGTGGGACATTTCCGCGATGTTTTTCAAAGACCCCTGGAGATGGCCATACATCTGGGGCATGAACAAGGATTCGATCAAAGATCCACACTGGATATATCCGGGGGATGTCATCATTCTGGATCGCGCGACGGGTACGCTAAGTAAAGGCGGGCGCTCAAACGGGGTCGTCAAACTCTCTCCGCAAGTGCGCTCCGGCGAGGGCAGACAAAATGCCATTCCCAGCATTCCTCCCGGGGCTATCGAACCCTTCCTGAGCCAGCCTTTGGTCGTTGCAGACGACGCGCTTGCTGGCGCACCGACACTGGTGGGGCTACATGAAAGCCGCGTCATCGCAGGCCTGGGCGACCTCGGTTATGCCAAGGGCTTGAGCGAAGATCGGGGCACAAAATGGCAGGTGTATCGTCCCGGCAAAACTTTCGTTGACCCGGACACCAAGGAAGTTCTGGGCCACGAAGCAATCTACCTCGGTGACGTATCTGTCAACGAATTTGCAGATGTCAGCACCGTCGTCATCACCAATGCCAATCAGGAAATCAATGTCGGTGATCGTTTGATGGCTCCCAACGATCCGGTCGCCCGCAACTATCTGCCACGCGCCCCGGAAAGCAACCTTTCCGCCCGCGTGATTTCAATTTACGGCGGCGTTTCACTGGGCGGCCAAAACACCGTCATCACCCTCAACAAGGGTGAACGCGACGGGCTGCAAAACGGTCATGTGCTGGCCTTGTACAGCAAAGGCGACGTTGTGAAATACGAAGGTCAAAAGCTCGCCATGCCGGACGAACGTTATGGGCTGCTGTTCGTATTCCGCGTATTCGACAAAGTTTCCTACGCGCTGGTGATGCAAACTCATCTGCCCGTGCATCTGCTGGATCGCGCACAAACGCCCTAGATATGCCAGTAGATCCCTCGCTCAAGGCTTGGCTGGCACTAAGCCTGATGCGGGGCTTGGGCGGCGAGGGCGCGCGGCGCTTGCTGAGCGAGTTTGGTTCACCTGAGGCGGTGTTAGCAGCCTCTGTCAGTTCACTCAAATGTTTCGTCAAAGCCGAAGTCGCCAGCGAAATCGGCAAGGGAATCGCCGATGAAAAGATCACCCCCGCACTCGACTGGCTGGAAGAGGAACAGAATCACCTTGTTACCCTCGGTGACAGCGATTACCCACAAGCCCTGCTCAACATCCCCGATCCGCCCCTGTTACTTTACGTCAAAGGGCATCTGGCGCTACTCAATCACACCGCGCTGGCAATCGTCGGCAGTCGCAACGCCACGCCGCAAGGCAACAATAACGCCGAAGAATTCGCCAAGACCTTGAGCGATGCCGGGCTCTGTATTATCAGTGGCATGGCGCACGGCATTGACGCGTCCGCCCATCGCGGCGCATTGCGCGGACTGAGCAACACCATCGCGGTGGTCGGCACGGGACTGGACAAAGTCTATCCTGCCGCCAACCGTGACCTGGCTCACGCCATTGCCGGACAGGGCGTGATGATCTCGGAGTTCCCGCTCGGCACCCCGCCCATCGCCTCCAACTTTCCACGACGCAACCGCATCATCAGCGGCATGAGCATCGGCTGCCTGGTGGTGGAAGCCTCGCTGCAAAGCGGTTCGCTTATTACCGCACGGCTGGCGATGGAGCAGGGCAGGGACGTGTTCGCCATACCCGGCTCGATCCATTCGCCGCAAAGCCGTGGCTGCCACTCCTTGATTAAACAAGGCGCAAAACTGGTCGAATCAGCCCGCGACATTCTCGAAGAATTGTCTGGCTTGATGGTGCCGCCCGCAACCCTGTCGGATATGACTGAAACGCCAGACCAGAACGCTGACCTACTTGAACTTATCGGTTTCGATCCGGTCAGCATGGATACGCTTTGCGCGCGCGGTGGCTTGACGGTTAGCCAGCTATCCGCCATGCTATTGCCGCTTGAGCTGGAAGGTCGCATCACTGCGCTGCCCGGCGGATTGTTCCAACGCAACCATTAAACGACCCATAAAACATGTTTGAAATCCTGATGTACCTGTTTGAAAGCTATTTCGATATTGGCAACTATCCCCCGCCGGACAAACTCTCGCGCAAACTTTATGCGGCGGGGTTCGAGGGTGAGGATATAGACGAGGCGATGACCTGGCTGTCCGCCTTGCAACTGCAAACCACCGAAAGCTATCCCGATACCCTGAACCATGCGGGCATACGCTGTTTTGCCCAACTGGAACTCGACCGCATCGGTTTTGAAGCGCGGCAATTTCTCATGTTCACCGTACAACAAAACATGATTACCGCCATCGAACGCGAAATCATCATTGATCGTGCCGTCGCGCTACAACAAAAAGAACTCGGCCTGGACAAGCTCAAACTCATCATGCTAATGGTGCTGTGGAATCGCCACCAGGACGTTGACCCGCTGCTCATAGAAGAGTTGCTCACTCCGCTGTACTCCTCTCAATTACATTAAATCCTGCGCATGGCATCTAATCTTCTGATTGTAGAATCACCGGCCAAGGCCAAAACGCTCAAAAAATATCTGGGTAACGATTTTGAAGTGCTTGCCTCTTACGGGCATGTGCGCGATCTCGTCCCCAAGAGCGGCGCGGTTGACACCGAAAATGGCTTTGCCATGAATTACGAAATCATCGCGCGCAACAGCAAACATCTGGATGCCATCGCGCGTGCCGCCCTCGCCGCAGACACCATCCTGCTCGCGCCCGATCCCGACCGCGAAGGGGAGGCGATTGCCTGGCACATTGCCGAGCTGCTCAAAGCACGCCGTGGCATGAAAAACAAAATCATGAAACGCGTGGTGTTCTACGAGATCACTCAGTCTGCGGTGCGCGCAGCGGTGGCGAACCCGCGCGAAATCGCCTTACCCTTGGTCAATGCACAACAAGCGCGGCGCGCGCTTGATTATCTGGTCGGCTTTAATTTATCGCCGCTCTTGTGGCGCAAGATACGCCCCGGTTTATCGGCAGGGCGGGTACAAAGCCCGGCGTTGCGCCTGATCGTTGAGCGCGAGCTGGCAATCGAAGCCTTTAATACTCAGGAATACTGGTCAGTACACCTGGATACGCACAAGCATTCCCAGCCCTTTTCGGCCAAGTTATTCCAGTATCAGGGCAAAAAACTCGAACAACTGAGCATCGGCAGCCAGGTCGAATTCGACGCGATTCACGCCCGGCTGAACGATGCCAAACTGCCGCCCAAGGTGGTGCGTGTCGAGAAGAAAGCCAAACAGCGATATTCTGCCGCGCCGTTTACCACCTCCACGCTGCAACAGGAAGCCGTGCGCAAACTGGGCATGTCCGCCGACCGCACCATGCGCACCGCGCAATCGCTTTATGAAGGCGTGGACATCGGCGGCCAGACCGTCGGTTTAATCTCCTACATGCGTACCGACTCGGTGACGCTGGCACTGGAAGCCGTTGCCGAAATCCGCGATTACATCAAAGGCAACTTCTCCGCCGACTACTTGCCCGGCACGCCCCCCAACTACAAAAGTAAAACCAAAAATGCCCAGGAGTCGCACGAGGCGATACGCCCCACCTCCATCCTGCGCACCCCTGACAGCCTGCGCGACCGCCTGACCGCCGACCAGGCCAGGCTTTACGAGATGATCTGGAAACGCACGCTGGCCTGCCAGATGTCGCCCGCGCGCTACGACACCGTAAGTGCCGACATCCGTCTGGGCGGCGACGACACCTTATTCCGCGCCAATGGGCAAGTGCTTGTTTTTCCTGGATTTATTAGCGTATACATGGAAGACGTAGACGATGCCGAAGAAGAGCAGAGCAGCAAGTTGCCGCCGCTCGCCGAAGGCGATGTGCTGACGGTAGATAAACTCTACGGCGAACAACACTACACCCAGCCGCCGCCGCGCTTCACGGAAGCCAGCCTGGTCAAATCGCTGGAAGAATACGGCATCGGTCGTCCGTCAACCTATGCCACCATCATCTCCACGCTGCAAACCCGCGAATATGCCATTCTCGACAAAAAACGCTTCGTGCCGACCGATGTGGGCAGGGTGGTCAACAAATTCCTGACCGACCATTTCGAGCGTTATGTGGACTACAACTTCACCGCCACGCTCGAAGACGAGCTGGATGAAGTTTCCGAGGGCAAGCGCGACTGGATCGGCGTGATGGAAGAATTCTGGAAAGGATTTTCCAGCCTGATCAAGGAAAAGGCCGACGTAGATCGTCCGGTGGAATTATTGGACGAAGTCTGCCCGGAATGTGGCAAGCCGCTCGCCAAAAAACTTAGCCGCTACGGCAGCTTTATCAGTTGCACCAACTATCCAGAATGCAAATACAAACGCAGCCTCAATGGCGAATCGCAGGACGATGCGTCCGCGCGCGTAGAGCTGGGCATCCATCCCGAAACACAGCAAGCCATCTTGTTATTGCGCGGTCCTTACGGTCACTATGTGCAACTCGGCGAAGTGGTCGAAGGCGAAAAAACAAAACCCAAGCGCGTCTCCTGGCCCCGTGAAATGCCGCTGGAACAGGCCGATCTGGAAAGCGCGATAAAACTGCTGTCTTTGCCTCGTGAGCTGGGCTTGCATCCCGAAACGAACAATAAAGTCATCGTCAATATCGGGCGCTTCGGCCCTTACATCGGCCACGACGGCAAGTTCAAATCCATCCCGCGCAGCGACAGCATCTTTGATGTCACGCTGGAACGCGCCGTGGAACTGCTGGCACAGGCAAGAGACGGTAACACCGTATTGCGCGTGCTGGGCGACCACCCCAACGACAACGCCAGCGTGGAAATTTGCAGCGGTCGCTACGGCCCCTACGCGCGCCACGGCAAAATCAATGCCACCCTCCCCAAAGATGTCTCACCCGACGAGATCACCCTGGAACAGGCGCTGGAACTGATTGCCGCAAAAGCCGCAAAAGGCGACACCGGTAAGAAGCCTGCCCGAAAAACAGCGAGCGCCAAGCCACGGGCAGCGGCAAAACCAAAAGCGCCAGCTAAACCCAAGGCAGCGGCAAAGCCGAAAGCTCCGGCGAAACCTAAAGTTGCAGCCAAACCCAAAGCCGCCGCAAAACCCAAAGCCGCGACCGCAAAAAAACCCGCCGTCAAAAAGCTCTGAGCATGTCATCATCGTGAGCCTGTCGGGCGATGCCTGTCCCGACTCTCACAAATATGTTTCACGTGAAACAATACCCCTTGCCGATTTGGCGGGTGTTGGGGGTTTTTCAGCAAAGTCGAAATTTCGCATCCCTTTCCCCGCCCTGACTCCCCCCTTACCCGACCCTTGGCAGCGCGTTATAGCGCGTTTTGAGCAACCGCTTCTGCAAGCCAATAAATACGGCGCTTGCAGCGGCAGCTAGGTTTATTTCGTACAATTTCTCTGGC
>Ga0210011_1001322_pt1 | contig 23431 bp, 29 predicted proteins | sample CryGeymeta201502_FD_183972 | JGI IMG/M metagenome (GOLD analysis project Ga0210011, IMG submission 183972) | Groundwater microbial communities from Crystal Geyser aquifers in Utah, USA - Crystal Geyser metaG 2015-02 (SPAdes) (version 2) | ecosystem: Environmental > Aquatic > Deep subsurface >...
ACCGGGTTGAATGTTGGCAATATATTCGTCGCAACACTAAGCGGGACTTCTTCCTGTTTCTACGGAATGTATTTAGACGGCGTAAGGAACGTTAATATTGCTGGTGGTCATATACGCAATACAAGTAGTCATATGGTTGCTTTCTTCCACGAATACAGAGATTCATTAGATGTGCATTTCAATCAGATAAACGGCGCTTCTATCGGTGGAGACGTTTATGCTATTATCGGTAGCTCAACCAGCTTAATTAGAGATATAACAGTAAATGGTGGGTTTATTGCTGATGTTTCGGGAAGAAGTGTTAACATAACTGGTTTGACCGGTAATGCTGCACCAAGTCCCTGCGTATTTGATTTTTGGGTGCATAACTGCGCATCAGCAGCCAGCACAACAGCAGACGTGGATATTCATTATAACATAAGGCATTATTAATATGACAACAAGATTTAGAAAGGACAGTGACGCCATATTGGATTATCGCGTGAACTGGGCAACATATTTAACTGCTCTTGGTGGTGATACAATCGTTTCAGCACAAGCAATCGCTACATCAGGAATAAGTATTTTAAGCGAAAGCTATACATCAACCGACCATACATTTTGGTTAGGGGGCGGAACTATAAATACTACATACCCGATTACAAGCCGTATCTGGACTACTGCGGGGCGAAGAGATGACAAAACCATTTACATAGCCGTGGAGAACAGATAATGACAAGTACGACCAGAGCAATATTAAAAACCAAATTTGGACAAGGCGACAAGCCTTCTGGAACAGATTTTGCAGATTTAATAGACAGCGCACTTAACTTACAAGATACAGCTACACAATCATTAGCTGGTGCGATCACTGCGCCAACAGGCACTTTCACCAGTTTGAATACTACTACTTTTACACCAACAAACTTGAATACTACCACTGCCAACATCACAACATTAAGTGCTACAAATGCGAATATAACTACGATTTCTGCTCAAAATGTGTATGCAGATCAAGTGATTACAAATCACGCATACGGACAGTTTATTATGACAGGCGGAACGATAAGTTTAACAGCCACAACGTCAGCGGCATTAAGTGGCGTGTTCACAACAGCCCTATCAACTGGCTTTAAGACCAGTGGCAACTCAATAACTTACTTGGGAACCAGCGCAGTGTTTATGGCTACTGTTATTTCAACTGGAACACTTTCATCCGCTGAAAGTACACGAATACATTTCAGCATCAATGGCGTGGATAGAAAGATAGAAACTGGATATGTTAGCGCACTCGCAGCCACACAAACAGCTTATCAATCAAATATATTAGTTGAATTGCCCACAAGTGGAGAAGTAAAAGTTGTATTAGACAGCCAAAACACTACTACTCTTACATATACCAATCAGATTACCAATGTTGTATTTAGGAGATTATAATGAGTTCCGCACTTGATACACGAAGTACAGCCAAAGACATTATAAACTCAGTGCTCAACAAAATGGGTACTACCAGCGTTGACAGTATTGATCAAAACTCATACAGCAGAGTATTATTACAACTCTTGAACGAAGTTATCACAGACTGTGATGATTATGGTGATTGGGAAGAACGATACGAACGAGTTGACGCTACACCAGTCGTGGGACAAGACCTTTATACCTTTTCAACACCAGACCCCATAAAGCGTGTACATCAGATATTTTATAATGATTACAGAGGACCATTAAAGCAAGTCAAAAAGCAGGAAATGAATTATTTAATGCTTCGTACCAATACGCAAGGCAAGCCCAGCTTTTGGAGTGTATGGGGCGTTGATACACAAAATAACCCACAGATTAGAATATACCCAAAGCCACAAAGTGTAGCAAGTTCAGACATATTCATTATGTTCTATTATGCCAAAACACCTAATCTAACCACAGACGATGGTGATTATCTACCTGACTTTCCAGCAAACTTATTGATTAGAGGGTTGTATTACAAAGCACTACTTGAACAAAACGACGGTGAGCAATCCGCACCAATTCGTGCTGCTATGGAAGAATATATGAATGCCAAACGAGAAGCACATAATAGATTTACAAACGACAGCGGAACAAGTGTGAGATTTGTTCCCGCAGGTGGTTGGTTAGGACGTGGATAATGCCAGAAACAAGAATATTGCCCATCGCAGCCAGAGGACTAAGCACCAGCTTTAGTGAAGCAGAAACACCATCTGACTACGCTACAGCATTTACAAACCGCTTCGTAAACGGTTCCGGAGACGCAGAAAAGCGTGAAGGAATTGAAAGCGTGGGTGTGGTTGTTAGTTCAGCACCTAACATAACCGGACTACACGAATTTGTTAATGAGTTGGGGACCAGCATTAAATTCGCAAGTGGCGCCGGCGCTATATGGCGTTATGATGTGAGTGCTTGGACAGAAGTATATGCGTTTTCAAACAAGACAGAACGCATTAAAAGTATTCAGATGGAAGAAAAGCTTATATTCTTCAACGGCGAGGACTTGAATGTATGGACTGACAACGGTAGCAGTTTCAAGATATTAAGGCCGCTTGTTGAAGTAGGAACGGTTGCAAGTGCTACATTCAACACTTTCATAGATAGTGAAGTAAGCAGTTGGAATTTGCAGACTGATGTTAGTGAAAATGACATAGTGTTTTTTCCATCAACCAATCAAACAGCATTAATAACCAGTATATCAGCAGCCACAATCACACATACACGATTAGACAGAACAAACTTTGGGTTTGCTGGTGGAACAACAGGCTCAAGAGCAGGAACCCGTTACGAAATATATGACACTATTGAACTTAATATCTTTGACACACCCGGTGGCCTTTTTAAAGATAATATCGCAACTGCTACTTCTGCAACCAACAACGAGATAAAAGTAAGTGGCGTAACTGATTGGTATTCAAAAGGGTTGCGTGTTAATGATATTATATACAACACAACCAGAGGAACAGGAAGTTATGTTATCAACATCAGTGGCGCAACATTATTTACTCAGGTAGTGAGTGGTCAAACAAATGGCGACAGCTTGGCATTCCTTAAATTCGCAACACCACTTATCTATAACGCGGCTGTTCATTTTGGTAGATTATATGCGATCGACAGCAGAGATAGAAAGAAGCTGAGAATATCAGGAAGCAATAATCCACAAGATTTTACTACCGACAGCGCAAGTTTGGACTTAACGGAATTTGGTGGTACCGTAAGAGGTAATATTTATAACGCAGGTAGCTTGAACTCAGAAGGTGAAACACTAAAGAGCATTGTTAGCTTTCAAAGCTTTTTAATGTTGGGTGGCAGTAAGAACTTGTTCGCTTTTCAAGGCAGTCAGCCATTTGGTGATGGAGCAGACTTTTCACCAATAACAGTTCTACCACAGGGTATTCGTAGTAAAAATAGTTTGATTAACTTGGGTAATGATGTGGCTTGGATTGCTGATAGCGGTATTCAACTTTGGAGTGCTACAGATGCGCAAGCGATAGTTCAAAAATCCATCAGTGAAAGCATAAACGAAACACTCAGAGACATTATCCGTGCTACACCAGAAGATGAACTACAACTTATTCAATACAGCCGCCGTAATTGGTTGATTGCGAAGATAGGCAGTGAACTTTATATCTGGAACTTTGCTCCTATCACTCTTGCGAGAAATTCAACAAGAGATAAAATTATACCCAGTTGGTTTAAGTTTGAAGGAGGCTTTTCAAACCAGTTTACTTTCTGTGTTATGCAGGATGGTGACTTGTGGACAGGTGGCAGTAATGGTGTTGTTAGCCGTTTTGAAACTGGCACTTATGATGACAATGGCGATATTTATCTAACAGATTATCAAACTGGATGGAATCATTTGGATTCTGGTAGAACACAGAATTTGAAGAGTACCAAGTTTATTGAACCGTATTTCGAAACTGGCGATGAAATTAGTTATGAAATAACCTGTGAAGGCGATTGGGATCAAACCAGTTTAGATAGTGTTATAGTAAGCGCATTACCAGAGGGCGCACCTATTGGGTTTTTCACTATTGGTACCAGCAAGATAGGTGGCAGTAGAATATTCAATCCAAAGATACCATTACGAGCGCGAGGAACGGCATTTAGATGGCGCATTACCACACAAGATAACAAGGGACCTGACATATTGGGGCGAATGGCTGTCACGTTCAACCGAATGGGAAGACCATAATTGCGATATTAATAAATAAGATAAAGGGAGTTTTTATATGAGTATCTTTTCCGCGTTGGGATCAGCCGTTGGAGGGCTATTAGGGGGCGGCGCTAAAAGCCAAAAAGCCAGCCCAGCAGAAGTTGCGAGCGGCAAGTATTATGAAGAACTTGTGCGTTTATCAAAACTCAGTGAAGAAAAGACTGTACCAGAAATATTACAAATATATGCTGCTTTAAAAAATGGCACGGACAATCCACTTTTCCAAAAATATATGCAGGAAGAAAAAGACAACTATATCAACCAAAATAGAAACGCTCTTATGGATATGATATTAGTCAGCAATCGTGCTAAAGCCCGTGGTATTGGTTCTGGTGGTTTGATAAATCCAGAAAGACGCGATGAAATGCAAGCCAGAACTATTGGTGCTGCTTATGACACAGCCGATGCAACAGCCAAAGCCGCAGCCAGAACAAGACTAACTGATTTAGCCGGAATGAACAATAATGTTAGTGCTACCATATTGGGCAATGCTGCACCAATACAAAGTGCGGCAAGTGGATTAGGTCAAATAGGACAGATACAAAGTCAACGAGCAGCAGCCAACCAACAACAGAAAGCAAGCACTTTCGCTGGATTAGGCAATATTGCTGGTGGATTATTTGAACGAAGTGATACAGGTAAGAGTTTAATAGACAGCATCTTTGGTGCTAATGATACGGTGGTAACATAATGGGTGTAGGAGCAACATACGGCGCAGATCGCCGCCAAGCAAGAACGGGTCGTAGTGCTATCCTAAACGGTGATCCTGCGCAGAGCGGTCTAAGCACTGTGGGAACAGGCAGCAAAGATCAGGGTATGCCATCGTTTCAAGATCCATTCAGTGTGCCTGTTGGTGGCGGTCAGCCACCAGCACCAGCGCCAGCGCCGGCGCCAGTACCCGTAGACCCTATGAACTTACCAGTAGCGATGGCTCCCGTATCGCAGCCTGCACCCGTTGTAGTACCAGCGCCAGTACCCGTAGACCCTATGAACTTACCAGTAGCGGCACCTGTTGTAGCAGCGCCTGCTGTTGCTCAACCATCAGCACCAGTGGGTAAAATACCACTTGGTGTGAGAAATAATAATCCAGGTAATATTCGCTTCGTTGGACAATCAGGCGCGCAACCCGGTGAAAACGGTTTTGCTAGATTTAATTCATACGAAGAAGGTATTGCTGCGATGGACGCACAAATTATGCGTTATATGAATGGCGCTACAACCGGTAAACCATTAACAAACATACAGGACATTATCAGAAATTGGGCACCATCCAGTGAAAATGATACAGGTACGTATATCAATTTCGTTGCCAGCAAAACTGGTATAAACCCACTACAAACACTTAGTACTGCCGACATTCCGAAGATCAGAGACGCAATGATTGAGATGGAAATTGGTATGTCAAAAGAACAGGGCGCAGCAGTAGCAGCAGGGCAACCATTTGGTGGCGCAACACCGATTACGGCTTTCGCTGGCAGACCAAGTTCGGGCTTTAGTAATGCGAGATTAGATAGTTTATTACAACAAGCAAACGCACCAAATGCAGAACTACAACAGTTATATGAACTTATGAAAGCCAAAGGAGCACAAACACAACCCGTTCGTGATCCACTTGAACGCGACTTAATGGCACTTACTGGTGTTTTAACAGGGCAGTTTGGTAATAAGGATTTCTCCTCTGAACTTGACAAACAAGTTAAGTTTGACCAAGGTATTGTTAAAGACAATAATTCTGCTGAAATGGATTATATGAACAGACTTATTCAGATGGCTACATCACAAAGAAGCTGGGTAGGTCAACAATATGAAAAAGCCAAACGAGAAGCTACAGCAGAAGAAGGCAGAGTATTCAAAGTAGCCGAAGCGGTATTGGGTAATAATCCAGAAACATTAGGTGTTGTATTAGCGGCTATTGGTGCTGATCCTGAAATGGGACCCCGATTAGCCAGTTTCGATGACATTCAGCTAACTCGTATATTCACAGAAAAAGCCAAAGAAATGGGCTTGAGTTTGAACAAACCACCATCAACCCGAGGAAGTAACACTGGCGGCGCTGGCGTAACTGCAACAGGCGAATGGTCATCTGACTTGGATTATATCAATGAAAGCAATTTAACAAATGACCAAAAGAAACAATACAGTAATATGCACATTAACTTGGCTGGTCGATTGGAAGAAGGCAAAGCATTAGCTAACAGCATCAGAGAAAACGCACGCTTTATGGGTGCTGCAAGTCCAATTATTAGCTTATTAAACGGTGTCAACTTCAACGTCAATAACATTTTGGGATTGGTTGACGCAAGTGGTGCATTATTGAGTGACACATACGGCAATCAACTCAGAGAAGCGGCGCGAAATATAGCTGGTATAGACGCACAAAGAACAATGTTGGTGTTCCAAGTTGCAAGAGCATTGAATGGTAGTGGTGTTCTAACTGACGCTGACGTAAGACGTGCTGATCAAATCATTCCTGATCCAAGCGCAATTACTGCCGATCCTATGATAGTTGCTCAAATTATTGAAGGCGAAATTGGTAGACTTGTTAAAAAGGATTATGCCACATTAGAACGACTACACAATTCAATGTACAAGGATGGCAGAAAATTCCCTCTACAGGAGCCTACAGCAAATGCTTCGTCAGCGCCCGCAACAGCAACGCCCGCCGAAAAGCCAGAGTTTGAAACACGAGTAATACAACTTAGAGATAAGGGATTAACAGACGAGCAGATAAGAGACAAGCTGTTAGAGGAAGGTTATGAATAATCTATTAGACAGAATTCGTGCTGTTAAAGCACCCACACAAGCACAATCATCAGCGCCCGAAACAGGTAATTTATTAGACCGTATTCGTGCTGTTAAAGCACCAGAACAACTAAACCGTCAAGGCTTACCAATTATTGGTGAAATAAACACTCGCGGACCTTTTGTTGAAAAGCGATATAGCGAGTTGCAGGGCGAGGAAAAAACATACTTTGATTCAACTAACCCATATTTCAAGGATTTAAATGATCCTAACGAAATGGTTAAATTTAAAATGCCTAAAACAGACACAAGAAGTTTGGATGAACAACTTAAAGGTATTGGCGCTGAAAATGTGGGTGTTGGTGCTGGCACTCGTGCATTAGGCAGTTTAGCAACCAACGAACATGCCAGAATTCAATATTTTGGAAAAACATTACAGGAAAAATACGGCAAACCCGTTGAATTTGGTGTTGTTAAACGAAATGGTGCTGAACAGTTAGTATTCAAAAACCCAGAAACAGGAAAATACAACTTCATTGATCCAGAAGGCAACAGCTTGATTGGCTTTGGTGACATAGTGGGAGACGTAGCCGACGTAGCTGGTGAAGTTTTTCCAATCGCGGGTGGTTTGGCTGGTGGTATTGCAGGTGCGGTTGGTGGTTTGGCTGGTGCTGCTGGTGGCGCAGGCATCGGGGCGGGTGTTGCCCAAACCGGTAGACAAGAATTAGCAAAAGCATTGGGTGTTCAAACATTCGAAACGACTGGCGAATATCTAAAACCTATAATATACGAAGCTGCTATGGCTGGTGGTGGTGAAGTTGTAGGTGCAGTTGCGATAAAGATACTTAAACAATTTAAAAGCGGAACGAGCATACCCGGATTAACGGCAAAACAGATTGACGAAGCAATCAATAGAGCGGGTGGTGAAGCTGTTGTAGCGGAAAGAAAGTTAAGTGCTGGGCAGGTGCTCAGTCAATATGGAGATGACAATGCTAAAAAGATTGGTGCGGAATTATTAAACGCAGAAGCCGGATTAGCACAAACGACTGATATAATGCGTAAGGCAAAAGGCGCACGTGAACTTGGTTTGAGCACCGCTGTTAGAGACAAAGTTGATGTAGCACCCGTAGCCAGAGAAGAAGTAGTGGCTGCTGGTAGAGTGGTACAGGGCGCGGCTACTCGTGAACAGGAAAGATTGGCTGCTGAAACTGCTAATGCAGCAGAAACGAATAGAACTAATGTTATGCCAGAACAAGCAGGCAGTAGTTTACGCGATTTGACAGAACGAAAAGGCGGCGAATTTGACGAAACACGACGTAGTGACTTGGGATTAATAAATGACCAAGCCCGTGATATAGGGCTTCGTGTTGATCCTGAAAGCAGCATTGCGCGTATTATGGATGAAATAGAATATCGTGGCGGTGGATTAGTGCCAGAACTGGTTACTGAAAACAGACGATTATTATCCAACTTATACAAGGGCTTAAACGGCGAACAATATCAACAGTTATCAGCAAAAGTAACAGAACTGGAAGATGCAGTTAAGGCGAGTGATTTGTCAGCTAATCAACGCTTGACTAAGCTCAATCAACAGCTATCAGAACTGGCAACGCAGCGTGATGAAGCATTAACCGCATTAAGAAGCAACCCAAACTCAGTGGATGCAGAATTAGCGTCACGAGAAGCTGGTGTTAGTCAGTTAGAGAATTATGGCCGTAAATTTGAAACAGATGCAGACCCCATAGTGCGTCAAGCATATAATGCTGGTAGAACAAGTGGGCCTGTTCCCGCAACATTAGATGAATTGGTTGTTGATAAATCTGTTAGAGACGTTGTAGAGGAAATTATATCAGGAACAGTTAAATCAGCAGATTTAGGTGATGGTAGCATTGAAAGTTTAGCAAATCTCGGGGCTAACACCGCTTTACCAGAAACCATAATATTTTCAGGGCCAAGGGGATCAGGAAAAAGCAGTATTGGTAATGTGCTCCAAAGCTCTGGTAGAGTTATGGTTGAAACAATCAACAGCAAGGCGTTCACCAAGGAACTATTAGAACGAAAACTTGATCAACTTACCCTTACCGACACAAAAAGACCAGTACGGGTATTGGTATTGGATGAAGGCGATGTTGCTCTAACAGATTTAGCAAAAAGAAATACAATAAATGAATTGCTTGAAAAGCCACAATATCAACAAGTTAGAGTGATTATCACAACCAATAATCCCAAGGGCGCGGCCGGAAAGATAAACAGAGACGAACGACTTGTTAACGTTGATTTAAATAATCCATTAGCTAAAAAGGCATATGGATTTGGTGTAGCACAAAAATACAAACAACCCAGTGCTCCAGACGTGTTGGATAAAGCATTGGATGGCGTAACCAGTTTTAGAGAAGCAAGAAAAATACCGGGTAGAACAAGTGGATTACCACGTGTACGTAGCCGTGAAGATGGACTAAATTTAGGTCAGTTCCCAGAACAGATTACAAAAGAGCAATTTACAAAAGGCATTTCACCAAGCTTGTTCCCTAATGAACAGTCATATTATCAAGTGTTATCTTTCAATCAAGATGCCGCTGAAAGTGCTGCTCTTATGATGGTCAAAGGCGGTGATGATAAGTCTTTTAATGCGGTGTTGGACGGATTGATCAAAAGTAATGCCGTTGAACACGATCTTGTTGGCTTAAGTGCTGCTAACCGAAGAAAATTGGAAGATTGGTTTGCAGATACAACATTCAAGCGAACAGATTCCGATCAACAACCAATCGCAGTGTTAAGAGTAAGTTCTGTTGAAGATGCTGCTGAATTGGATAACTTAAAAACCCAGTTGAATAACATATCTGATATGGAAGCGCCCAGAAAGCGCATTATTCTCGTTGTTGGCGGTGACATAGAAAGCAAAATAAGTAGTGCTGTAATGGATAGAGTTGAATTGGTAAAATTCACACCGAACAAACAAACATTTACGCCAGACCCCGCTAAAGTTGATTCCATAACAAGAGACTATACCGTAACCGAAGCGTCTATTGGTAAAAACTTTGATCAAGCAGAAGCCGCTACTCGTGCTGAAATAGCCAGAACTACAAAAACGTTGGGTGAAACACAAAATAGTCTAATAGCAAATATTAATGAAACAGCAGAAGGAAAAACAGTTGACTTTTCAAAGTTTGAACAAACACTTAACCAACTAAAAGATAAAGCGTATGACCGCAACTTAAGCCCAGACTTCAAATCCAGCTTGAATATGATAGCTGACGCAATGAGACAAGACATTGATGATGCGTGGCAAGCTGCCATCAAAACTGCTCGTGATAGTGGTGATACAGCCCGTGCAGACAGCATTGAAAGCTGGTTTAATAAAAGCAAGGAAGTTCAAAGTTTTTATCGTGATGGTATGAACTTACTACGCAGAGATTATGCGGAACGTATTATCAGACCCAGCCCAGCGAAGGGCACCACTGATGGTGTTCGCAGTTATGAATTAAGCGATGCAGAAGTATTTGATGTTGTAACAAAACCGGGAGCAAGTCGCCAGTTTGACACTATTATCAAACGAGAAAGCAGATTAGCTGAAACAGACGAATTAAGCACTGAAACTGCTACTCGTATCAGAGAAGCAACTCGTCAGCGTTGGTATGATTTAGTGGTTAAAGACGGTAATGTTGATTTAGCCGCCGCAAAGAAGTTTGATAAAGAATACAGAGAAGCATTATCAACATTCTTTACGCCCGGTGAACTAAGTATGTTTAGTAAGCCCGTTGAATTGAAGCGTGCTCTTGATGTGGAAACAGCCAGATTAAGTAGTGCGAATACAATGCTGGAAGAAGCGTTTGATGCCCGTATCGCCAATACAAAGAACCCCTTAGCTGTATTTGATACGATTTGGAAATCGGGCTTTAAGGGTGACATATCACGCTTGAGAAGCATTGCTCGTGAGTATCCAGAACTGCAATTGGAAGATAAGTTCAAGAGATATGTTGTTTCAAACCTACAAGATAATATTATTAAAGCCGGAACACTCAATGACCCCGCTGTTAAAGTGGATGCAGAAGCAATAAGAAGCTGGATTAAAACCAACAAAGATATGAGTGATGAACTGTTTGGTCAGGAATATGCCAAAGGTTTGGAAGAATTAGCTGATTGGGCAAGCGCAGTCAACAGAACTGGCAAAAATCAAAGTCAACCGATCGACAGTTGGTTAGCTTTGGTATTTGCGGCATATAGAGGTAGCTTTGGTGTTCTAACAAGTCAGGGCAGAAGGATGACCGCTGTTAAATATGCTGGTAACTGGTTTAGTGAAAGAAGTATGGCACGTAGTTTGAGCGATCCGGTAAGTATAGCTAAGTATATGAAATTAAAGGAGCGTTTGGGAGGCGACCGTTTCAAGTCTGTATTAGGGCAAGCAATGGCAAGAACAGGCGAAGAGAAAGTCAGCAATGACCTTCAAGACCTAATAGATGTACTTGGTCTATAAGAGGACATACACATAACTGCCACACCCTATATTTCATCAGACAGCACAATAACTTGTGACCTATTCAAAAGTTTTACGGAGAACGCCCATTAAATTCTTTTGCATTAGTTTTACGGAGAATAAGAGCGGTTTGTATCAGGAGGCTATATGTTTCAACCTGCTTGATTATCTCTGCTCGCTCTGCTTCGGTAAACTTCCGATCACCGGGGAATTTCACCCATATCCATCCGTGTGGCACACCCAATAAGCCTTTGAATAATGGCCCTTGAAATATAATAAGATCTTTGGAATTTGCGCGAGCAGCAATAAGTTGATCACCCAACCTAAATTCTGTTGTTTGACCATTTAATGCATTATTTAAAAAAGGAAACTCTCGGGTTTCAATATCTATAAACTCATTGCTGGCACTGGTAGATGCTTGGCTAAATTGGGTGGCTTTAAAAAATGGTATACCGCCAGTGCTGATCTTACCATTATGTAAGAGAAATAAAACTGCGTCTGTTGCGCCCAACCTGTCTCGTAATTCAGTTAAAAAATCACGCGCTATATTATTGGAAGTGAGATACTTATCAAAGTGATCTGAATGATCATCCCGAAAATTCGCAATTATGCTTACCAATACATCATCTTTCTGTATTATTTTATAACCCAGATACACGGCAAGACTAACCATTGATATTGAAGCTATAAATAATACGTGCGCAATCATTCTTAGTGGTGAGGTATTTTCAAAATATTTTCCCACCGCGTTAACGGCTGCGGTTTTAGGGCCGCGCTCTTCTTCACTCATTATATTTCCTTATTACGGCCTTTATATTATTTATATAAATATAAAGATGAGGAGATTAAATGGCTGAAAAGAAGAGTTCCGTTGTTACTTGGAAACAAGACTATACACCCACACCAAAGCAAGCACTTTTACATTCTGTAGCAGCGAACGTTATTTTATATGGCGGTGCAGCAGGAGGTGGTAAAAGCTATGGTGCGTCACAGGATGCTGTTGCGGCTTGTTTAGAAAATCCTGGACTGCAATGTTTTATATTTCGACGAGTTATGGCCGACTTGGACAGAACTATTATCAAAACCGTCAATGATATTTGCTCAGACGTACTTGGTCGGTATCAAGCAGCGGCGGCAAGATACGAATTTCATAACGGTAGCGTAATACATTTCTGCGCAGCGGCAGAAGAACCTGATGTTGATAAATACTTAGGTTCTGAAATGCATATGTTGATTGTTGACGAAGCAGTTCTAATGACGCCTTACCAATTAAAAATGCTTCAAACTCGTTGCAGATTAGGCAAGTTCAAGGCAAAACTTGAAGCTTACGATTTGAAGCGCATAAGTGAAGGTCGAAAGCCACAAGCCCACTTGTTCCCCAGAATACTATTTCTAACCAACCCCATTGGTGGCCCCAGTAGAGCATACCTAAAAAAACGGTTTGTTGATCCTGCCCCGCCACAGACTGTGTTTAGGGATAAATCCAGTGAATACACAGACCCTAAAACTGGTGAGTATTTTGAAGGTAAGCGATGCGTTTATATACCAGCAACAGCCAGAGACAATGAACATTTGGATAAGGATTATATAACCGTATTTACAGATATGCCACCAGAGCGAGCTAAAGCATTACGTGATGGTGACTGGGATGCTATTGAAGGGTCAGCATTACATAATTTAGAACGTATACGCCACGCCTTACCCGTGTTTGAAATACCCAAACATTGGACACGAGTTATGGCTATTGACTGGGGTACAGCAGCGCCTTTTGCAGTATATTGGGCTGCTATCAGTGAAGGTGTTATTATAGAAGATACTCGTTTTGGTAGAGAACGAGAGATAATAATACCAGAAGGGGCAATAGTTCTGTATTACGAGTGGTATGGTTGGACAGGTGAAGAAAACAAGGGTATTCGTTGGGGAAGTGACCAAGTAGCTAAACGTATATTAGAGATTGAAAAAGATGAAAATCTGGGAACACCCAGTTATCGTGTTGCTGACTATCAGATGTGGGCAAGTGGCGACGGCCCTTCACCACAGGAAAAAATGTTTGTTGCTACAGGTGGCGCAATACGACTGAGAAAATCCATAAAAGACAGAAAAGCTAACTTCAATGAATTTTTGGCGCGATTGGCTGGCAACAAGGATAATGTTGATCCCGCAGATAGGCCAGTGCCTATGTTGTTTATTATGGAAAACTGCGTCAACTTCTGGCGAACTGTACCAAACTTAGTATTGGACAAGAACGAAGCTGATAAAGGACCGGGACCCCGACAAGAAGATCACGCTTATGATGCCATCGGGTACTTACTGCGCAGCCGCCCTACCGTAACAACTGAAAATGACGTTAAGATGGAAAAATATTATAGTGCGCGTCGTCGGGTAGAAAGTGTGAAACCCTTCTACTAAGTTGTTGAAACATACTCAAACGGCTATTAAGGTGAAATCAGTGGTAAATACTATTTTATGGGGAGTTATCAATGAAAGCAAGTGACGATATTATTACATTTATTGCGAACTTTGAAGGGTGGGGTGGTTCACCTTATCTTTGTTCTGGTGGCATTGCTACCATCGGGTTTGGTCATACTAGCAATGTGAAAATGACTGACCCACCCATTACCAGAGAACAGGGGTTGGCGCTGTTAAAGAAAGATATTGAGCGGTTTGAACGCGCTGTAAGTCGTTTGGTCACCGTGCCAATCAATCAATCACAGTTTGATGCCCTCGTATCGTTTGCTTTTAATTTAGGTGAAGGTGCGTTAGGTGAAAGTACATTACTGCGCAAACTAAATGCGGGTGATTATGTTGGTGCTGCTGACCAATTCCTTAGATGGAATAAAGCTGGGGGCCGCGTATTAGCCGGTCTAACAAGACGCAGAAAAGCAGAACGAGATTGGTTTTTGAAGAGATAGAAAAGCCCCACTTAAGGGGCTTTTCCTTTTCAGAGGAATAATTTTGAATATCTCAACTAACAGAATTAAGTATAGTAGTCTTATTGTTCATTGTCAATAATAGAAATAATATCGGCAAGGCTTTTTTCTAAATACTCGATACGATCTGCCTGTTCCTTTACCGTCTTGATAAGAGCGGCTAATCGCATTTCTGTTGAGTTATCGCGACGTTCTAATACTTTTTCCTGTATCTCTTTAAGTGTCTTTTTCATCTGTCTCCTTTGGTACGAGTTGTTCAAGTAGTTCTATTATTGTATCTAACTTGTATCTTATTTCAATCAATGCTATTTCTGTTGCGTTGAATTCGTGTTCTGCCATCATTCAATCTCCTTTGGTTGTATTGATATTTTGTTACCGCCGGGTAAGTAGCGAAAAGTGTTGCTTTTTTCAAATTCCGCTTCCTGATTAATAATACTATCAACTATGTTGTCGCCATAAATTAAAACGGCTTGCATCTTACTATTCGGATTTGTTTCCAAATCAGGGAATCTCTGTTGGCATTCCATTTTCTCTTTTAGTTCACTTATAATTCTTTGAAACGGGGTCAACATCATTCAATCTCCAATCTATCTAATAGCTCTGGGTGTTTAAGTGTTAGATATAATAGGTGGTCGTCATAAACACTCACTTCATCTGCGGTTCGTTTGACTTGATCATATTGGCTGTATGTCATTTTCAATTCGCGTATTATGGAGGCCATTGCCATATCAGCATCTATAACTTTCATCTGATTACTGGTGTGGTTAAACTCAGGGTCTAAAAAGGGTGGTATTCTGATCGTTCTCATAGGCATAACACCACTGAACAGATTATGAGTATTATTATCAGTGTTTCAAACATCATATTTCCTCTATCATTAGTACCAGCGACAAATATTCCTCTGGTGTTTCAATCAAATGAATCTCTTCATATGTATATGCTTCATAGGTTTCTGGAATATCACGTGATCTTAGAAACTGTTCATTTTTTCTTTTGACAAAATCTAAGCATTGTTCCACGTCAACAAATGCAGCACCATGTGTGACGTATTCATCATAGGCCTGCTGCATTACCAAATATATGGTTTTCATTCTCGCACCTCATAGCCATTAACGAGCATCAGCCAACGTGGATTGCGTTTGGCTCTTAATCTAACCCAATCTGCTGAGCGATTATAATATCTACAGGCTTCTGATATGGTTTCAAAATATCCTTCATCAGAAATGATTTCTACTCGTCGTGTTCTGCCACGCATACGAGTATCTCTGTTGTTTTCAGCTTGAGTACCCTTATATAAATGAAGCGGGTTTACACAAGCTGGACGGTCACAGTGATGGTTGATTGTATAGCCTTGTAAGTCATAGTCGTTATTGAACAGTTTGTATGATAGAACGTGAGCGCGGTGGTAAGCGCCTTGATAGGTTGCATTACCATAGCCTTGACCTTGTAGGCTTTTGCGCCAGATCCAACAGTCTGTACTCATTGTAGGATGCGGTTGCATTTCTGAGTTGTTAGTTATTATTTCCATTTTTGTTATTCCTTTATGTCATTTATTCTGATATTGTATTTTTCATTGGATTTATCTGACGATTCAGATACTTCCTGGCTTTAATCATTGCAGCTCGTTCGATTTGATTTGAGCTCAATGAGCTAATATAATGTTCGACACTATCTAATAGTGATTTTATCTGAACATTATATGGTCTGGGTAGATTTTTTATATTTTTCATCATTTTTTTCATTTCATTTAGGTATTTTTTATCCTCTTCGTATTCCTGAATAATATTGTCTATTATATAGGCATTATATATTTTATATGTATTATCGAGTAGATTTTTCAGTTCTGATATATCTTCTGATTGATATAATATATTCGACGTTGCTATTCCTATCAATATATGTTGTATCAGATTTTCGGTGTTGACCTCGTATAGATACACATTTTTTTCTATAGTGTAACCTGCTTTTTTCATTATGTTTTTTAGCCAGGTTCTATATATTTTATCTGAATATGTGTCATCTAAGACGACTTTTTTCATTTTTGATTTATATAGAGGGTTGGTTGATATTATATATGTCATTTATGTCTCCGTGATGATTTATGAAATATAATGTTGTTCTGAAAATGTGCTATTACAAAATATTCGTTGCCTTCCATAAAATCAAACATATATGGAGTTTCCCATCTACCTCTATGTGCTTCTAAAATAACATACGGATTGTTATAGTGAAGTGTTTGTTCCATTCCGTTTAATACTTCTAACTCGTGACATTCAACATCAATCTTTATTATGTGTACGGTTTTTAGATTGAAATAATCCAATGGATACACATTGGTCATAATATTACTGGGTGAACGGGTATTATCAAACTTAATATGATTACTGCCACTCATTTTTCTATCTGTGATTTGTGCTTTTCTAATACGGTCACTTATCGCATCTTGATATAGTTCAACATTGTTAATGTTGTTAACGTCCATATTTCTCTGTAGCACATTAAATGTTTCAGGATGCGGTTCAAAAGCGATAACTCTCTTACACATCTGGCTCATCATTATAGAGTGTTGTCCCACATTAGCGCCAATGTCTACTCCAAGATAATAGGGCGGCTTTATTGGAGCATATTTGCAAAGCCAGCCATATAGGTGATTTTGATAAAAGTATTTTCCTACTCCCATATGCCATTTGTATAGTTCTATATCGTAAGCGGCGGTGGGGAAGCATTTTGTTATGTCATCTGTTCTGGGTGTTATATCAGGTTCGTATCCCAAAATCCAAGATAAGTGGCGGTCACTGCTGGCTTTTTTTGTTGGAATCGTTATTTTCATTTTATACTCCTAATAGGTCGCATATATCTGCGTGAATAGCGGGCGAAGTTGTAATAAAGCAATATATTCGCTCACCGTCCTCATACTCTAATGTGACCACATCAAAATCTTCTCTGGTGTTGTAGTCAAGTTCCGTTTCTATTCTCTCAATAAGGTTATTGAGCTTGTTGATTGAGGCTATATTTTCATTAAGCAACATATAGTTGTTTGTCATTGCTGGTATAATAGTTGGTATAATATACATTGTTATTCCTCTGTTTGTTGTTTCAGTTGTCTTTTACGAGCGCGCCATTCCTTATGATAAGCAGTTAAGCGAGCACGATTTTCTGGTTTAGCTCTATAATCCCGTTCTATTTCTGACTTGCAGGATTTACAGTAGTCACTCAGCCCGGAAGCTAAGTGGCGGTTCATAGTAAATTCTGTAGTGGCTTTAAACAGTTTACATTTCATACATTGTTTCATTGATTTTCCTTTCTATAATAGTATTTATGTTTAAAGGCTTAACCTTGTGCAAGGGCTACAAAAATAAAAAGAGTGCCAAGAGCAGCACCAAATATCAAGCCCACGGTCATTCCCACAGGACCTATAAGACTGCCCAAACCACCAAACACCAGCATTGCAGCCATTACGGGCCATAATGCCATAAAAGCAACGAATGCAACAACAAGTACAATAACACCCAAGATTAACATAGTGACGATATCCATTTTCATATTCCTTTCAAATGAGCAACAGCGCTCTAATATAAATATTATAATAGTATTTATGTTTAAAGGTCAAATAAGAAAATGGTTATAATATCTAAAATATCAGATACACCAGAATGGTTGCAGGAAGATATATTAAGTCAGGGAGGAAACACCCTAAAAGACTATATTTTTGTCAATCATAACAAGGATATACAGTTAAAGTTTATAATGAGTGCTACAAAGTATGTTGAGTATGATGAAACGCAGAAAACAGAAGTGGCAAGGGCGATTTATGCTCGACTAAATAACTTCATTCACGATTATGATGATTTGCGTTTATCATACGGTTTAATATTATTATTTCGAGTGATAAAGAGTTGAGCAATCTTATAGACGGCTGGGTCAACGTTGTAGTATTGAATGTTTCGGTCGCCTGTTTGAAGATTGACTATAAGACTATGATTCTTTTTTCTAAAATCAGAGATTGCGCGTTGAATATTCATCGGTGTATGTTTAGGTCTTCGGACTTTCGGCACTTTAGACTGTTTGGCTTTAATGCTCATACGGCGTTTCAAATATGCGTCGTTGATGCAGGTAGCCAACCCAGCCCGCCAAGCGGTTATTAGCTCTTCTGAATAGCCAGAGCGACGAAACCAACTTAAGAGATGGTATTTCATATTATGGCTTAGTTCGGCATATACATAAACATTAGCGGTCATAGTAATAGTATATATTGTATATTGTTAAAATCAAGAAAGACCTTTTTGAAGTTGCGTAATCAAATAGTCATTTGCTGCTTACCAGACCTATATTGCCACTTATTTTCTGGCAACCGCTTATTTTGTCGTCGGAACTCATCTATCCAAATGCAATGAACCACATCCTTATACCCTAAATCGCCATTCGCATTACCCAATTCAAGTATTGACCAACAGTCATTTATAAACTGCTCATCAACATCAACATAATATAGAGTCCCATACATTGCGAGTATGAACAACTGAGCATCAGTTTCAGCTATACCAAAGCAGACAACACTATTAGTGATGCCAGAGATTGCTGGCTTTATTGCCATCTTGTAGTTATTCAAGAGTTGTTTGGTTGCGTCCTTATATCGCATTGTATTATGATCGTGGCTCCAGATAAGAAGTCCAGCTTTCAAATCCCAAAATCTGTCACGAAACGCAATCCACTCGTCGCCACGCAACGGACTGGTTAATGATAAAATCCATACTTTCATATTTCACCCCACACACTCTTGATTGCTTTTTCTACTTCCTTTCGCATATTAGTGCGAGAATCCTTATTAGCTAAATGCCGGTTAAACTCCCAAGCCATTATCTCTAAATCAGCGGGTGCTATTCTATATCCAGCTTTCTGCGCCTTAAAAACAACAGAGCATATGAAACGCCATAAACGCCCGCCCTTTTGACTAGTAGTGAACTTAACAACCATAGTGGCCCCAGCAAAATGGCTATCCCATATATTAACCCAATCACTAGGGTATGCAGAGTTGCTTATTTGCGGAATAACGGGAGGGGGCGGCGGTATATAAGGATACTGTTGCATCAACCAATCAACCGGTAATGCAAACTCTCCTCCCCAATAAAACACCTTATAACTATTTTCATATATCCAATCCTGTGGAACAAAGAACAAGCGATTTATGTTTTTTGTTTTTGTATCCATCTGCTTACCAAACACACTTTCAAGAGCAAACCACATAGCATCCCACTCACTCAAAAGAACAGGTCTATCAAATGGCAGTATTATTCTATAACGAGGTTCCAAAACAGTAGAAAAGGTAGTAGTGTGAAGCACATAATACCAACCCAGTGATTGTAGGAACTCCAACCATTCCGAAACAGATATTGATGAATAATCCAAATCCAATGCGTGTAGTCCAGAATATAGAGCAGTTGTTTTATCCCGCTTAGTGGCATTTTGCGCCCACACCGCACCAGTTATGGCAGGCGTATGAAACTCCTTGTCCGCTTTAGTTGCAGGTCGAGGTATAGTGGAACAATCCTGCATTAGTTCAACAAATCCCACCCAATCTAATGAAACAGTTTGCGCATGTGCCTGCATAGTGCTTTTTTCAACGAAACTAAACTCAATCATTCTGCACCTACCACATCCATATAAAAGCTGCCATCAGAAGTCACACGGCGTTCTATGTGTCCTTCATCCGTCATTAGCTTCAACAATCGAGTGCGCTGTTCAATAGGCAAACTGCGATATTTCTTTGGTCCAAACTTGCTTAAGTTGCTTTTTGACAGCTTTGTTTTATCCGTCTGACTTGAAATCCACTCAACTAATATCTTACCAATATTATCTAATGATCCGCTGTCGCTGATGTTTAGGTTGATCTTTTCATCCAGAAAAATAGTGAACACCTGTAGTGCTGCCAATAAATCCGTGTCCGTAAAGCTGTCGCGCCCTTCAATAGCAACAAAAGTTCCAGCTATACGACCAATATGTTCTAAACCACGCTTTAGGAATGGTTCAATAAATGTGTCGCCCTTATGGTTTTCTAACTCCGCATGTAAATGGCGATTTATAACGTCATACATTTCAAGCCCGCTTTTCGTCCAGTTTAGGCAATGGGTTAAGTTCTCAAAATACTGATACTCAGTATGCCTCTCGAATTGAATACCCTTAAGCAACTTATAACAAGCGTCACCAAAGCGACCCAATGATATATCACTAACAAGATCCGTATTGAGCGCAGAAGTGGGACTTGTAGTAAACTCGGGTATATTCATTACCAATACACGATGCAAAAAGCCTTGATCCATGAGTGTTTGATTGTTCATTACTTTAGCTAACACAGTAGGTTGACTTAATAGAAACAAACTTACTGAGCGATTACGCAAACGAACTTCATCCATACCCGTGTTTTTGGATACTCGTCCGTCATCCCATAGATTTACCAGATTAGTAATAAACTCCATAGTGCCACTGTCATCTTTAGTTGAATGTCCCGCAAAAACCTGCGCACCTTCGTCAGTGAACAATCCCATTACCGGGGTACGGTTTATAATATTGATAAAGCCATTAGTAGTGCCACGATTAACAACTGCACCACTATTAGCAGCAAGACGAGGTGCCTTTGGGGGTTCCGCACTGGGGTCTGTTTTAAGTGCGGCTTTATATTCTTTGAGTGCGTCTTGATATAAACTGTCCTCAGCAGCAAATCGCTTTTTATCTTGATAGCAAAACTCTTCCCATTCCTCTAACCAGCGATTGATGCCCATCTGGCTTTTTTCAAATACTGCACTTTTGCGAGTACCAGAAGCAGATAGTGTTATTTGATATAGTCCAAGTGGCTTCTTGCCCTTACCAAACAGTTTGGGGTCCCAATGCCAATAGCTTTGAGCGGCAAAGTTAGCGGCTGCAAGCACTGATTGAAATGCAAACTGTTCTGGAACTTGGGTTGTTTTTTCGATGGATGCAACTGCATCAGCCATGATTTTTGGGAGGTGTTGTTTTATATTTGTAGTCATTTAATGCTCCTATAAAAGTAGTAGTTGGTGTGATAATAGTATTTATAATAGAATGATTTTAGGGTGTCAATATAGGTGCTACGGTAGCACGGGTTTTGGCGTGCTACGAAAGTGCTACAATCTACATTTATCTACAAATAGGGGTTTGTAGCACGGCGGTTTTTACCCTTTTATTCAGTATAAACAAGGAAGTAAGTGTTTTAGCAAAAAAAAGTGCGTATACGGTAATTATAGCGTAAAACGTCGATAAGTAGATGATTTTTAAGAACCGTATTCTTTAGAGGGTTTTTCATACCAAAGAAATAGAAAGAAAAAGCAATGGTAAATGACAAGTGTGGTAATGAAGTAGGGCGAAGTGATTTATTGCGAAGCGCAGGAAATGGAAGTATAAATATTTGTACGCTATAACTGGCGTAGTTGATGTGATAACAACTGAAGCCCTTTGTTGGTAATCCCAATAAGGGGCTTTTTCTTTGGGGTTTTGACTGCTTGTGGTAATAGGTGTAGGGTTTGGTGATAACCCCGAAGAAACTGAAAAAATAAATCAATAAGAACAACTGATTAAAAAATGAGTTGTGATGGTCAGTTATAAAGTGCTGTTAGACGCTTTTTGAAGCGTTTTGAAAGCATAGATTTGGATATTACTATCTAAATATTAAACGAATACGAGAACGATCTGTGCTGAGCCAGCGGCATTGCGCCGCTGGTCATACCCAGAGCTTCTAAAGCATATTGGAGAAGTATGCGAGGAACATGTCACACAAGATGACAAGCCAGCACCAGACGAGCTCGGCGATAATCGCATATCAGGTATTACAACAGAACATAAAAGAAACATTAAAAAAGTGAATAAAATGAAAAACTAATATTGACAGCAAACATAAATACTATTATAGTAGTAAACATACAAAGCAACTAACAGAAGGAATAAAAAGATGAGATTACCAACAAACGGCGTAGCAGTAAAACACATATTGATGGAACAACTATTGGCAGAGCGAGGAATAATACCAACATTTTTATTAGAACAGCAGATATATGACGACTTAGTATCATATTATTTCAGAGACGTCTGGAACGCATATAGAACACAAGAAACAAAAATCGATAGTATGCTGTACATAAACGAGCTACAGAATGATATTATAAAAAGCATTAATAAAAGAGTGCTAATACAATCTGAGATAACACAACTCAAAACAGTAGAAGAATTGTTTGATTTTTAATAAAAAACTAATATTGACAGCAAACATAAATACTATTATAGTAGTAAACATACAAAGCAACTAACAGAAGGAATAAAAAAATGAGATTACCAACAAACGGCGTAGCAGTAAAACACATATTGATGGAACAACAGGCGAAATGTTTATAGAAAAAACTATCAAGTTAACGCACCACATACGAATAAAGGAAAACAGTTGGGAATTTGGTTCGGAGGTCATTTCTATTGCATAACACCACATATAACAGAATGAATAAATATGGGGATGGCACAGTTCATCCCCAATCTAAGACGAATAAGAAACATGAACAAGTTCAAAATGAACTTCTGGACTATTAAAGAATTTTATAAACTGATTGAAGGAACTGAAACAACAAACCAAGCAACTGATAAACCATTTCAGGATGGGTTGACGTTTGAAGATATAAACACACAGAATAAAGAATATAAGAGAGCGAGATTAATAGATGGCACAAAAGGCGACACTAACCAGATTACCGGATAAAAAACCTACAAAGATAATTCGTCCCAAAGTTGCGAATGATTCGCAAAAAGGATTTCCGCCAAATCTGGAAGAGAAAAATATGCCGCCTGTTGATGTTGCGAATGTCGGAGATGCGGGTGATATGACGGATAATAACGCAGAAACCCCTGACATTGATGCTGACATTCCCGCAATAGACACCGACATTCCTACAATAGACACTGACATTCCTACAATAGACACTGAAACACAGCCCACCTCCACAACCATTTCAGAAACCATTTCAGAAACCATTTCAGAAACCATTTCAGATACCTCCACAACCATTTCAGATAGCGCCACTCAAAATTCAG
>Ga0210011_1001328_pt1 | contig 23371 bp, 24 predicted proteins | sample CryGeymeta201502_FD_183972 | JGI IMG/M metagenome (GOLD analysis project Ga0210011, IMG submission 183972) | Groundwater microbial communities from Crystal Geyser aquifers in Utah, USA - Crystal Geyser metaG 2015-02 (SPAdes) (version 2) | ecosystem: Environmental > Aquatic > Deep subsurface >...
AATACCATCAAGCGCATCTTCAATATAACAAAAAGAAGAGGAGAATTCATCGCTACCGGCAATAACTAAATCTTTGCCATCAAGGGCATTATTAATAAAATCAGGAATCATCTGATCGTCATCCGCTTCCATTCTTGGCCCATAAATCCTAAATAAACGAATAATTCGAGCATCAATCTTAAATATGTCTCGATAATTAAAAACCATAGTTTCGGCAAATCTTTTACCCTCATCATAAGAACCGCGGAGAGAAAGATGATCAATTAAGCCAATATCAGTTTCTTTAGCCTTATATGTTGTGTCATCCTCATGACGAGGTCCATAAACAACTGAGGATGAAAAATGAAGCATCTTTGAGTTATACTTAATCGTCAAATCTAATAAATTTTTAACCACATAAGAATTAGCTAGAATAGTCCCTAAACGATTCTCCAAAAATCTTTTTGGTGACATCGGACAAGCTAAATTATAAATTTCTTGGATCCCCTGAAACTCTATTTTAAATCTTTTTAAAACTTCAATGTTTTCTAGGTCAATCGGCGTTGATAAATCGTGATTAAGGAAAATAAAATCAGGATTAGCTAATAAATGATCAATGTTTCTTTCGTTACCAGAAATAAAATCATCAATACAAATAACTTTACAGGTTTTAATTAGCTCATCGCAAAGATGAGAACCAATAAAACCAGCACCGCCAGCAACTATTACATTTTTTTTATCAAAAATAACCTGTTTACTCATATATTTAATTTTTTATTTTTAAAGCAATCGCATAAACGCCACCATTATAATTTGTTTCCCAGGCATAAAAAGATTCCATAATTATTCCTTTCATATTAAAAACTCTAACATGAGGAGCGGAGTTATTTCCAGCGCTAGCAGCCACGACAATTTCTAAAACTCCGTCATTATTTAAATCACCGACTGATAAATTTGCTCCGTTTTTATAGCTTCGAGAAAAAGCGGGAAAAGAATTTAATAGTTTCCCTTTATCATTAAAAATCTTAACTTCGGTCATAATTCCCTTTTTTGGTAAAACGATTATTTCCGCTTTAGCCCCATTTTTTAGGCCATCTAAATTAGCGACTTCGAGTTCAATTCCGCCTAAATAATTTTTATTAAAGGCAAAAAAGGCGCCGATTAACTTCCCAGATCCTGATAAAATTCTAATATCTGATCTTCTACCTTCGCCAAAAGCCAAAACAATTTCATCCGCTCCCTTTCCGTCTAAATTTCCAGAAGCAAGAACGACTTCACCTTTAAAATTTCTGTCATAGGCGTTAATTTCTTTTTTCAAATTTCCGTTTATATCAAAGATCTTAATCTTGCCATTTCCCTTAGTCTTCGGCACAACTATAATCTCTAATTTTTCGTCTCCGTCTATATCGCCGAGTGCTAAACTTATTCCTCCTAAGAACTTTTTATCATAAGCTAAAAATTCTGCTTTAGTTCGCCCGTCGTAAGTCATTACTTTTACTCTCGGCTCCTCGCCGATAGAAGCTCCTAAAACAAATTCAAAATTTCCGTCGCCATTAGTATCGCCGCTTTTTATTTCACTATAACCATCAAAACTTTTATTATTTACACTAAAAGCAAAAACACCGTTTGGCCCGCGAAAACTTATTTCTTTTTTATTTCCATCTTTATCTAAAGTTTCTTTTTTATCAGGCAAGACTAAGAGAAGCCCTAAACGACTATATAATTTTGTCTTAGCCATTTCAACCGCCCGATCAACATTCAAGCGACCATTACCTAATTGGTTTTGGTAGTTCGGATTCAATTTACTAATATCATCACTTGAAGCAAATAAAATACTAACGACATCTTGTCTTGATAGTTCAGGATTAGCTTGCATAATTAAAGCCAAGGTTCCCGAAACAAGAGGGGCGGCCATTGAAGTTCCAGACCAATAACCATCATATATAAGTTCAGGCTTAGTTAAATTTCCTCCTTTAGTAATTGCTCCAAAAAAACTAATACCGGGAGCGCTAATGTCAATACAATTTTCACCATAAGCGGAAAAGTTTGTTTTTTGGTCTAAGGCATCAGTTGCTGCTACACCAATAACCATATTTTCTCCAATTAAACGTCCATCATAACAGGCTGGGTAAACCGGTTTTTCCTTTGTATTATAACCTTGACCACCACCAAGCTCATTCCCCGCCGCCGCCACAATAATTAAACCAGCTCGATGAGCCCTCATAATCGCTTCTTGTAAGGAATCACTATACTCTAAGTTCATAAAACTTAGATTAATAATATGAGCACCATTATTTATCGCATAATCAATCGCGCGAACAATATCGCTAATTTTTCCCTCGCCCCTATCATTAAAAGCCTTTAAAGCCATTATTTTTGCCTCCCAAGTAACTCCTGCTATACCCTCACTATTATTTCCCGTTGCGGCAATAATTCCCGCAATTAAAGTCCCATGCGAAATTCCTGACTCACTCCAACCCTCAATAAATTTTGGTGCTGGGTCAGGAACATTATTAACAAAATCCCAACCGTATTTATCATCAATAAAACCATTATTATCATCGTCCTTTCCGCTTTCGGCGACTTCCCTTTCATTAACCCAAATATTTTGCGCTAAGTCGGGATGACTTATTTCTATACCTGAGTCAATCACGGCAATAATAACATCGGGGCTAGTTGAAATCTTCTCCCAAGCTTTATCGGCTTTTATTTTAGATAAATACCATTGATTACTATAATAAAAATCGTTCGGACTAACACTAGCCGAAAGAGGCGTTCCGATTAAAAACGAGAGTATTAAAAAGTATATAAATTTTCTATTCATAAAAACATAATAGCATAAAAGAGAGGAAAAAATCAAAGACTTAAGGGATTGAGGAAAAGAAAAAAGCCTTGATTCTCAAATGAGTATCAAGGCTTAAATAAAATGAGTTTACCATACCACCACAAAGATTTTGTGAGATAACTACCTCTTTCGTCTGTTATTAAGTAATCATTCGTGATTGTATAATTTTTAAAGTTTAACTAAATCTTAATTTCTTTCAATAATTCCAACTCATGTTTACATAACCAGATATCTTCTTCGGCTAATTCAATATCGGCTTCACGGTCTTCTATGAAATCGGTTAGTTCTTTTTCGGTGCTTATTAATAGTTCCCCGACTCTTTTTTCAATTTTACTTTGAGAAATTTTAGTAAACGTTTTTTGATTCCATCCTAAATATAACCATAAAAAAATCAATACAAACAGGGGAAAATAATTAAGCACAAAAAAAATTTCTAATTTCGAGTAGAACATCCACGCGGAGAGCATCACTGCAATAGGTATGCCAGCAATCAACTCAACAATGAGTCTTTTGGTTTTTAAATCTGCCTTCGCTTTATTATAAAGCTCAGCACTAAATTCAGCTTTCGTTTTCATTTTTCATGTATTAAAGTTAAACAACAATTTGATTAATTACTAATTCCGCCTACTTACAGACAATTTTAGCAATTAACCAAATTTAACCTTATTTTTTAAGGAACTTTTAATTTTCTGCAGACTTCTATTTTTAAATTCTAACGCCTACGTTATAGAATATTTTCAAAAAAAAGTCAATATCAGCGAAATTTCCAGCAAATATCACATAAAAAAGCCCAGCTATAAAGCAAAACAGCCCGCGGGCTGTTCTTATACTGCCTATAGTTCGGTGGTTCGTCGGAATTCCCGACATACCACTTTTTCATCCAATTCGCCCTCTTTAAAAATATTAATTATATGTTCGGTAATAGTTGAACGACCCTTATTAAATAATGTCGCGATCTGATCTTGACTTAGCCAAGCACTTTCATCCTCTAACCGTACATCAATAGCAGGCTTACCGTTGTCGCCTTCATAAATAAGTATTTCATTATTGAACTGCTGATTTTTCATCTATTTTTGTCAATACTTACCTCTCAGTTAAAACAACTAGAGTCTCCCGGGCGCATTTTTCAAAATCAAATTTTTTAACCCGTTCTAAGCCTTTGGCTCGTAACTCGGCACGAAGAGCCGAATCTAAAGCTAATGACTTCATCGCAAAGGCAATGGCGGCAGAATTATTTGGATCAAAATATAAAGCGGCGTCAGCGGCAACTTCATGTAAAACCGGTATATCTGAAACCGCTATCGGTAAACCACAGGCCATCGCTTGTAATAAAGGGATACCAAAACCTTCGTATTTAGTTGGGAAAATAAAAGCGGAGGCAGAGGAAAATATATAAGGCATATCCGCTTCATCAACCCAACCAGGCATCAAAATCTCTCTTCCTAAATCATATTCTTCAATCATAAATTGAACCTCATCATAACCAAAGCTAGCATTACCAATTAAAACCAGCTTCTCTTTAATTTCTGGATAATTTTCTTTCACAATTGCAAAAGCTTCAATCAAAGACGGAGTATTTTTTTTCTTCTCTAAACGCCCAGCATAAAGAAAAAATGGCTTTTCTAAATCATACTTACATAAAGCTTTATTGGCTTTTTCTTCGTTATCAGGCGGACAATAAAGTTCCGAATTATAACCATTATGAATAACTTTAATTTTTTGAGACTTAATTTTAGGGTAAAAATTTTCTATTTCTTTTTTAGTAAAATTAGAAACAGCAATAATCTTAGAAGCTTTTCTTAGGGCAAACTTAGTTGACCAATAAAGATAGTCAAGAGAACTAGCCCGATATTTACCAAGAGTAAAAAATTTAACCAAAAAATTTATAACACCACGATAGTAAGTATTGGAAGTTTTAACTTTATCCTGACGATAAAGATTTTTATCCCTTAAAAAAGCAAGGTCGTGAATAGTATTAATAGTATGGCGTGGACTAAAAAATGGTAAACCATGAGCCGGTACAAATAAAACATCAGGGGCTTTAAAAAGCATTTCCAAACTTAAGCGACCAAGGGTCCAAAAAGAATAAAATGGCCAATTTAAAACTTTGAAATAAAAATTAGGATTACCCTCAATCGCTTTTTTTAATTCAGAGCTCGCTTCATTATTTAAATATAAGATGTATTTATTTTCACGATCTATTTTGGCTAAATTTTTGATAAGATAAAAGGAATACCATTCGGTACCAGTTTTATGCTTTAAATTGGCCCTTGAGGCGTCTATGCCAATTATCATATCTTTAAACTTTTTTTATTTGGTCGCTAAAATACTTCTTTTATAGGAATCTAAATTATCTAAAGCCACGCCCGTTCCTTTGGCAACACAAAGCATCGCTTCGTCAGCGACATAAGCCGGAACGCCAGTTGTTCGAGAAATAAGTTGATCCATGTTTCTTAATAAGCTACTACCACCAGTCAGGACAATGCCTTTATCAATAATATCAGCTGATAATTCCGGTGGAGTTTTTTGTAAAACCTTTTTAGCGGCAGAAATAATTCCCTCTAATTCATTTTGGATAGCTTCAGTCACATCGTCACTGTTAACAGTAATTCCCCGAGGCAAGCCAGTGACGATATCGCGACCGCGGATTTCCATATAAAGCTTGTCCTCCATATATAAAGCGGAGCCAATATTAATTTTAATTTCCTCAGCCGTTCTGTCGCCAATTGCTAAGTTATATTTCTTTCTCACATATTCTAAAATTGCGGCGTCAAATTTTTCGCCACCGATTCTAACTGAGCTAGACGCCACAATTCCCCCTAAAGAAATAACGGCCATTTCTGCGGTTCCGCCACCAATATCAATTACCATATGACCAGTCGCTGAGCCAATGGGAATATCGGCACCAATCGCGGCCGCTACTGGTTCCTTGATAATATAAGCCGCTTTCGCTCCGGCTGCAATCGTCGCTTCAATTACTGCCCGACGTTCGGTTGAAGAAATTCCCGCCGGGACGGCAACCATAACCTCAGGACGAAACAAACGCATCCCCCCTAAAGTTTTATTAATAAAGTAACGAATCATTGTTTCTGTTGCCCGGTAATCAGCAATTACCCCGTCTTTTAAAGGCTTAACCGCCATAATCGTGTCTGGTGTTCGCCCGATCATATCTTTAGCTTCGTTTCCGACCGCTAAAATTTTTTTATCCTCTAAAGACACCGCGACTACGCTCGGCTCATTAATAACAATCCCGCGACGAGGCAGGTAAATTAAAGTATAAGTTGTCCCGAGATCAATCCCGATTCTTTTTATAAACATAAAATAAATACTAATCCATCTTAGTATCTTTTTTCTTATTAGTCAATTAAGACTACATCTCAGAAGTAAATTCTAAATCCCCATCTTCATTATCATGAGCATCACTACCTTCAAGCCCCTTCTCCTTATTAGCAATGATTTTTTTGACTTTTTCTGAAAAATCAAAAGAATCAAAATCATTCTTGAAAAAGATATATTCAGCCCCTAAATCCATTGAACGTGCCTTGCTATCTTCATCACTTAAATCGGTAAAAACGAAAACCGGTTTAGCCGATAAAACGTCACTCGTTTTAACTCTTTTGATTAAGTCAAAGCCGTCAACTTTTGGTAGAATTAGATCTAAAATAATATAATCAGCTTCAAATTGCTCGATACTATCAACCAACTCTTCTGGCTCTTCATCGCCATAACTAGTTTCAATCTCAAAACCGTCAGCAGTAAATTGTGACTCTAAGTCATAAAGTAAGTCAGCATCATCTTCAACAATATAGATTTTTTTAGAACTCATAGTTTTATAAATTAAAATTATTATTTTAAGCTTGTGGATTTTTCAAAATTTTCCACCAAGTTTGATTATTTTTATACCAATCAATTGTTTCCCTTAGTCCATCTTCAAATTTAATTTCCGGTTCAAAGCCTAATTCCCTTTTAGCTTTTGAAAAATCAATCGCATAACGATGATCGTGACCAAGTCTGTCGGCAATATATTCTATTAAAGTTTCAGACTCATTTAAAACTTCTAACTCGGCAGAAAAATTTTTAATTATCTTTTTTGCAATTTCAATATTTCTTAACTCTTGAGCGCCGCCAAGACAATAAGTCTCACCAATTCTTCCCTTTTTGATAATTAATTCTAAACCACGATTATGATCATCAACATGAATCCAATCACGAATATTACGACCATCACCATAAAGAGGTAGCTTTTTCCTCTCTATTAAATTAGTGATAAAAAGTGGAATTAATTTTTCTGGATACTGGAAGGGTCCATAATTATTTGAACAATTGGAAATTGTCGCCCTTAAACCATAGGTATGAAAATAGGCCCTAACTAAATGATCGCTAGCTGCCTTAGAAGCACTATAAGGTGAGCGTGGATCATAAGCCGTTTCTTCATTAAAAGGTTGATCACCTTCCTTTAAAGAACCAAAAACTTCATCAGTTGAGACGTGGTGAAAACGTAGATTATACTTTCGCGCCGCTTCTAACAAAACTCTTGTTCCCTCAACATTAGTTTTAATAAAATCAGCACTATTTTTTATTGAACGATCAACATGACTTTCGGCGGCGAAGTGAACAATTAATTCAACTTCTTGAGCCAATAATTCAACTAAAGCTTGATCACAAATATCACCCTTAACAAATCGATAATTTTTAAGCCCAGCTAAATCTTTTAAATTTTCAGGGTTGCCGGCATAAGTTAAAAGATCAAGATTTATAATTTCATCTTCAGGATTATTTTTAAACCAAAGACGAATAAAATTTGAACCAATAAAGCCGGCGCCACCGCTAACAAGTATCTTCATAAAAACTAATTAATTTGATAAGGGCTATTTTCATCCTCTTCCCATCTAATTTCATCAATTTCTTCACGCTTAGCCTCGCCACGATAAAGCTTATCGGGAAAGTTTAAACTTAAAGCCGAAACTTCTGAAATACATTTATAACCATGAACAACTCCTGGTGGCACTAAAACAGAGACCGGATTAAGTTCACCGACTTCAATTTCTAAGCTCTCGCCTTTTGTTTGAGAATTTTCTCGCCTATCCCAAAGATAAAGACGAAAATTTCCTGGTCCTAAAAAAATAAATAAATCACTTTGGAATTTATGTTCGTGCGGTCCGCGAATAATATTTGGCTCAGTATAACTAAGATAGGCCATTTCCGGCAAATACCCATTTAAATCATCCTTTCTAAAAAGTTCCGATAAATAACCACGATTATCTTCGTATTTAGTAATTTTTTTAATAATAATATTTTCTATCATATTCTTATTTTTTAAATTTTAATAAACCATTTTGAGCTCCTAAATGTCCGACTTTGGCGGCCGCATTTTTTAAGGCAAGATCTAAAGCCTTATCAATATTAGCTTCATACATCACGTAGCCGGCGGCAAAAGAAGAGTTAAAAATATCACCAATACCAGTTGTATCAACCCGTTTTTTTTCTTTTAGAATTTTCTTTCGATAAAACTTGTTGCCGTCAAAAGCAATAACACCTTCGGGACCAAGAGTGATGACGGAAATTTTTGCTCCTAATAAATGGATGGCTCGCGCTAAATTTTCTGGATTCTTTAAAGCTTTATCATCAAAACCGTTTAACCTTTTAGAACTATGTAGCAGTTGTAAGGCCTCATCTTGATTTAAAGCTAAAACCGTAACTTTTCTAATAAAACGACCAATTCGTTTATAACCGCTTAGAAGTTGAGTCATCCCCGGATTCCAAAAAACTTTTTGACCATTATCCTTAGCCACGGAAAAAATATCTTCCAAATTCTTATACCAAGTACCAGTTAAAGAAGCGATATAAACGTTTTTTGCCAGGTCAAGCTCTTTTAAATCTTTAGCTCCTAAATTCAAAGAATTATTTGCTCCACGTTGGGCAAAAATTATTCTTTCTCCTGATGGTGCAACTAAAATAAAAGAGGTTCCGCTACCCTCCTGCTTATTAATTTTAAGTAAATCAGTTTTAACTCCTCGATTTTTTAAATTTTTAATAATTTCCCTTCCATTTTCATCGTTACCAATAGCCATAATAGAGCTAACATTAAAGCCAAAATTAGCCAGACAAACAGCGCTATTAGCAGCTCCACCACCATAAGAATAATTAAAATTATCAACTTTTATTTTAGCCCCATATTCAAAAGCTAATAATTCTTGACGTAAAATATCTTTAGGATTTTTAATAAAAATCCCTTCATCTGTAAAAAAAGAGATGTCTCTAGTAGCGCCGCCAATGGTAATAAAATCGTGTTTCATATGCTCAAAATATTAATTGACCTTTTTATCTTAACATAAAACTACCTTTTCTCCAAAAATACCGGTCTTAAATTTTTAGTTAAAGCGGAAAAGAAACTAAAGGAAATTAAGGAGATAATTAGAGCCCAAGTTAAACGAAAAATTAAAGACAACCAAAACCTACCCTGAAAAAGAAAAAATCCTGAAGATTCAAAATTTGAAAAATAGAAAAATAGAGCCGTGAAAAAAGAATAAAAACTAAAATATAAAATATTATTAATTAAAAATGAATAAAGGGATCGATTAGTTAAAAAAGAAAAAGAGATTCTATCAATTAAAAAGAGCGAAAGCATTAAACTAATTGATTCTAAACCGAAAAAAGAAAAAGAAAAAAGATCAAGCCAAAAACCAAAAATAAGGACCGCTAAAAGAGCGGTTTTAACATTATAAAAAAAGAAAAGGGCGACAATTATAAGGGGAATCAAATTAACTTCACTTAAAAATCCCACCCAAACAGGAGGTAAGGATATTTGAAATAGAGCGACAATGGATAGCGCTATAATGAAAATACTAAAACTTAAAATTTTTTTTAACATAAGTTCTAAGGAATTACGGCCGAAACTACTGTTAAATTATTAAAGTCAAGCGGTGGTTCAATAATTGCCTCTTGCCAAACTTCATTACTCTCACTGCGAACAGAAATAATTTGTCCCACAACTAAACCACGAGGAATTCTTCCTCCTAAGCCAGAAGTAATAACAATATTGCCAGTTTCTATTTTTTCAAGTTGAGGGATATAGCTCATTTTAACAGTCAAGCCAAGATTGCCGTCAACTAAGCCTTGAGTTCTGTCGCTATTTTGAATAGAGCTAGCAAATTCACAACCCGGAGTAATTGATAAACAAATTTTTGCAATTGAATCTTGAACCTCAACAATTTTGCCGATTAAAACTCCCTGCTCATTAACAACCGCTAAACCATTACTTAAACCATCTAATTTCCCTTTATTAATTATGAGTTCACGACTCTCTTGTTCTAAATTTTCTTGAGCAATGACCCCAGCTAAAACTAAACGAAAATCATTTTCATTAATAAAACCAAGTAATTCTTTTAAGCGCCGATTTTCATCAACAATTTCTTGATATTTAGATTTTTCAATGATTAAAGAAGCTTTTTCTTCTTGTAATTTTTCTATTAGCAAGACTGGGTCTACTTCTCTTTGACTTTCGTTATAAGCAAGATTAGTTTTTAAGCTTATATTATAAAAAAGACCACTTAAAGGTTTAACACTAAATAGTAAAAAATTTTCTAAAGGCCGAAGGACCCCGCTATAATGCAAAATAATAGTAACGACCAAAATCGCTAAAAAAATAAAAAAAGGTTTTTTTCTTTTTACTTTCATTTAGAAAAAATAAAATAAGTCTAATCAGAAATTGTCGGCAAAACAACTTTCTCTAATAAATTTTTATCAGACAATAAAATTCCCGTGCCTCTAGCGACACAAGTTAAAGGATCGTCAACAATTTTAACCGGAATTTTAGCCGCGGCAGAAATTGCCTTATCAAGACCGCGAAGTAAAGCTCCGCCTCCAGATAAAAACAAGCCTCTTTCGTAAATATCAGACACAAGTTCCGGCGGCGTCGTCTCTAAAATGGTTTTTACATTCTCAATAATTTTTAAAACCGTTCGACTAATCGCTTCCCTAACTTGCTTATCATTTATCATCAAAGCTTTAGGCAGGCCGGTAATTAAATCCCGACCACGAACTTCAATTTCTTGAGGTGTATCAAAAGGAATGGCCGAGCCAACCGCAATTTTAATTTTTTCTGCGAGTTGTTCGCCAATTAAAATATTAAATTCCTCTCTAATATAGTCAATAATATTATTATCAAATTCGTTGCCGGCCGCTTTTAAGGATTTCCAAGTAACGACTCCGCCTAGAGAAATAACGGCAATCTCGGTTGTGCCTCCACCAATATCAACAATCATCGTGGCCGTCGCCTCCGTGACCGGCAAACGGGCGCCAATCGCCGCCGCCATCGCCTCTTCAATTAAATAAACCTTACGCGCTCCAGCAGAACGAGCCGCATCTTCAACTGCCTTTTTTTCAACCTCAGTTAAATCAAGGGGAATTCCAATAACTACTCTTGGTCTTGGGATTAAGGCAAAATTTTCGGCATGAACTTTATTAATAAAATATTTAATCATCTTTTCCGTTATTTCAAAATCAGAAATAACTCCATCAACCAAAGGCTTAATCGCTTCAATATGTCCCGGAGTTTTGCCAACCATTTTTTTAGCTGCTTCCCCGACCTCTAAAATTTCATTAGTTCGTTTATTAATCGCCACGACACTCGGCTCGTTAATAACAACTCCACGATCGTTTAAACAAACAAGAGTATTTCTTGTTCCTAAATCTATCCCTAAATCATGACTTAGTTTTCCTGTCAGTTTTTTAAACATAAATTTAAAAAATTAATAACTCTTAGCAAAATACCAATCATGCTTTGCCTGTTTGCCAGTAATAAAACATTTTTTGTTTTTTGGGGCTTTATTCTCGTTTTCAGGCACCAAAACTCTAGACACCATCGAATATTTTTCTTTCAACATTTTTTCACTTTCAGGATCTTCGCTCCAGCTCGCTTCAAACCAACCAAGACGTCCATCAATTTCATCAAGACTTTCAATTCGATAAATATGAGAGTCAGCAAAATCTTTAGCTTGTTGATATAAATTATTATGAATATCAAGCATTAAATTTTCTAAAGAAGTTTTTAATTCGCTTAAATTAATTAATTCCTTAGTTTCCTTATCACGTCTAAAAACACTGACTGATTTACTCTCAACTTCTTTTAAACCAATTTCTAATCGAAGCGGTACGCCGCGTACTTCCCAATAATTAAATTTAAAACCAGGACTTAAATCTTCGCGTTCATCAGTTTTAACGCGATAACTTTTAGCTAAATCATTCTTGATATTTTCGCAATATAACATGACCGCTTCCTTAGACTCATCATTTTTATAAATAGGTATTATTACTACTTGAACCGGAGCGACGTTCGGAGGCAGTCTTAAACCGTTATCATCACCATGTCCCATGATTAAAGCCCCAACCGAGCGCCAGGATAAGCCCCAGCTATTTTGATGGCCTAAGTGAAATTTACCATCAGCCCCTAAAAACTTCACATCAAAAACTTTAGCAAAATTTGTCCCTAAATAATGACTAGTAGCGCCTTGAACCGCTTTACCGTCTTTAACCATTATTTCTGTAGTTTTAGTCATAACCGCTCCAGCAAATTTTTCACTTTCTGATTTGCGACCAATAAAAGCTGGCAAGGCCATGAATTTATAAATATCAGAATAAATATTTAAAATTTTATCAACTTCAAGTCTCGCCTCATCTTCACTCACAAAAACTGTGTGCCCCTCTTGCCATAAAAATTCACTCCAACGTAGAAAGGCTCTCGGTCTTTTTTCCCAACGAACAACATTAGCCCATTGATTAAGACGTAAAGGCAAATCTTTATAACTTTGAATCCAGCGAGCATAAGTTTTATACATCGCTGCCTCGCTAGTTGGTCTAACGGCTAATTTATTTACCAATTCCTCGCCACCCCCATGAGTAACAATTGCCAGTTCAGGAGCAAAACCTTTAACGTGATCTTTCTCTGCCATCAAATTTTCTAGGGGAACAAAAATTGGAAAATAAACATTTTCTACGCCATCGTCTTCAAGTCGTCGATTAAGTTCAGCCTTAATCAACTCCCAAATCTTTAAACCATAAGGTCTGACAATTCCACAACCACGAACTTCAGAATTATCAGCTAATTCGGCCTCACGAATAACGTCCTGGTACCATTGAGGAAAATTGTCAGCTTGCTTAGTAATGTTGTTTTTAGCCATATTATTTTAGTGTATTTGACTTTATTCTAGCTTAAAAAAGAGACAAAGTCAAAAAATCAAAATGGCTTGCCTTAAAAGTAATTTCATCTTATAATAGTTTTTTAGTAAATAAATACTGGGCTTAATATAATTAAGTCATTATTAAACTATAATTAAGCTATAATTAAATTATAATTAAGCTATAATTAAATTATAATTAAGCTTTTTAATAAAAGTATGGGAAAAATAATTTGTCTTTATGGCCTAGCAGCCTCTGGTAAAACAACTCAAGCAGAATTAATAAAAAATGATTTTGGCTTCATCCAATTCGGTATGGGCGACCGTTTACGAGCAGAAATCTCTAGTGGCTCAGATTTGGGCCAAAAAATTAAAACATTTGTTGATGCTGGGATATTAATAAGCGATGAATTAATGATGGAGGTTATTAAAAATGTCGGCGCCGAAATTAAAGAAAACGGTATAATTTTTGACGGTTTTCCCCGAATTATTTCTCAAGCGAAAATGTTAGAAAAAATTGGCGAAGAATTAGGCGAAGATGTTTATAAATTTTTCTACTTAAAAATAAGCCCAGAAGAAGCTTTAAGACGAATTAGGGCTCGGGCCGAATTAACAGGACGAAGTGATGATAAAGACGAAGATGTGGTTAAAAATCGTTTTGGCGTTTTTGAACGCGAATCAAAAATCCTGCTTGATTATTACGGACAAAGCGGAAAATTAGTAGAAATTAACGGCGAGTTAAGTATTAAAGAGGTTTTTAATGAGATTAAGAATAGTTTAAGCCTTTAAAAAGCGCACCAAAACTTTAAAACTTTTTTTAAATTCTTTCAAAGTTTCCTTTTTCCTAAAAGCGGCGGCTGGATGAAAAATTGGCAGAAGCTTTATCTTAAATTTATTTTCAGAGCCTAACTCATAATCAAACACTTGCCCCTGTGCCCCAGTAATTTTTAAATCGGGGAAAAAATAATTTAAAGCAAAACGACCAAGACTGACTATTATTTTTGGTTTAATTATTTCTAATTGTTTTTCTAAATAAGGTTTATAAGCCTCTATTTCTCGTGGATTTGGGTCACGATTGACTGGTGGTCGACGTTTAACAATATTGGTAATATAAACCTCTTCCCGCTTTAAACCAATCTCTTTTAAACTTTCTTCAAGTAATTTACCAGAGCGTCCGACAAAAGGACGACCGAGTTCATCTTCTTTTGCTCCCGGCGCCTCACCAATAAAAACAATTTTTGCAGTTGCTAGCCCCTCGCCAAAAACCAAACTGCTTTTTAAAGGCAATTTTTTATTGGCTCTCATTTCCGTTTCTAAAGCTTTTAGTTTTTTTATTTTTAAATTCATAAATTATCGTCTGACGCCTTGCTTATTTTACCTTATTTATTTGGCAAGCGTTTTTTTTAATGTTAAAATTAAAAAGAAGTTAAATTAAAGCTTAAAAACTAATATGAAATTATTAAACTTTTTAAAAGTTAATAGGGCTACGCCGCACGATTACGCTTTTTCTGCGACTAAAGAAGAGCGCGACGAACTTTGTCAAACAATAATTACGACCTCATCACCACAACCTGGCTTCTACTTTCTTTTAGCAATTTCCACAATTATTGTTGCTGTTGGCTTAATAAAAAGTAATTTAATTTTACTTATCGGCGGCATGTTAGTCGCGCCGCTTCTATCTCCTATTCTTTCTCTTTCATTAGCGATTTTAATTTTAGATTTTAAAGTTTTTTGGCGCTCAATTACAGTTTTTGTTTTATCAGCTCTAGCAAGCTTGTTTGTCGCCGTTATAATTGGACTAGTTTCTGACTTTAATTTAACTGAGCTTAATTATTTAATTTTAATGGAAGACGTTGGTTTAGTAACGATGCTAATTCCGATGGCAGCGGGAGCGGCGGCTAGTTTTACTTGGGCTAAGAAAAATTTAAGTGGTGCTTTAGCGGGTGTCGCTGTTACTGTTACTTTATTACCACCACTTGCCGTTATGGGCCTAGCTATAGCAGTTAAAGATTATGAAATTTTTATGACCGCTCTCGGGGTTTATGGCTTAAATGTTTCAGGTATTATTGTCGGTAGTTTATTTATCTTTTTAGTTATGGGTTTTTATCGGGCCGAAAAAATAATTGTTAAACAAATTGAAATTGAAAACCGAGAAAATAATAAATAAACCTGATTTAACTCTTAATATTTTTATTATACAAATTTGATAATAAGCGGTCAAACGTAGTTTGGTAAAATGATGTGGCAAATAAAAAAAGGGGGTCTGAGATTTTAGGCCTCCTTTTATTAAATTTTTTTATTTATTGCTTAAGCTTTTTCGGTTTTACGGAATAAGTTTAAGCTCACAAAGAGCATGACTGCCCCCATTACATAAGCGTATGCATTAGGAGACATTGTTGTCGTAACGTCATTAAAAATATAAATTCCAACAACGGCAATACCCAATAGATAAGCTCCCAACTTTATTGGAAACATTTTATCGGCAGACATCTTAATCATCCCGTGGCAAATAAGCGACATAGCACTTACTAAAATTATGGCGATATTTGTTAGAGATGGAGTAGCAACCAACGCCAATATGATTAAAGCGTCGATTAAAAATGAGCTGGCAAAAAAAAGTAGAAGCGCTTTTTCATTTTTTTGATCATATAATAACTCTGCTTCGGCGTCATGCTTCCACAGAATTCCGGTCTCGTCATAATTTTTTTTGTCGAGTAGATCCAACGCCTTCTGAGTGTCGGCAATTTGTTTCGCAGTTATTTCTTTGTTCATAAAAGTTTGAACATAAACTACAACAGCGGAAACAAAGAGAATTGTTAAAATGTTAATTGTTTCCATTTTCAAAATTTTAAGGTTTATTTTGATTAATTACTAAATCTACCTATTTAATTAAAATCTACCTAATCCTAGATAAAATTAGTAATTAATCAAATTTAATCTTATTTGTTAACGTGCAACTGTGTGATTGAGTTCTTAATTACAGTAGCGCTCCATATCTTCCTGTCAAAAGCTTGTAATTTCAAACGTCGCCATTTTGGTGACACTTGAAATTATTAATTTTTAAGCCTCTCCACTAGCTGGTTTCAATGTTCCTCTCGGTTCAAACTGTTCGGAAATTCTGCGGAGAGTGGGAGATTCGAACTCCCGAAACCGGTTAAGGTTTACTCGCTTTCCAAGCGAGCGCACTCGACCACTATGCGAACTCTCCCTTTTTCATTACTCCCCTAAAACTCTATCAACTAAACTTTTTAAACCTTCAACCTCTAAACCACTTGAATCTAAATAATCCTCATAAGGTCGCGCCCCTAAAACCATTTCATCGCCAATAAATAAAGTTGGACTACCAAAAACTTGATAATCTAAAGCTTCTTTTTTTAATTCCTCTATTCTTCCTGATTTTTCTTTTTCTGTCAAACAAGCAACAAGATTTTCATCTAAAATATTGTCCTGATCAATAACCGAATCATCAGCCGTTTGTCCTTCTAAATTAATCATCAACTTTTTTCTTAAAGCCTGCCAATCGCCTAAATCAGAAACACAATCAAGGGCTAAAGCATAATTAGCAGAATTTTCCGAAAAACCGATAAAGGGTCTAAAAACAATCGCTAAATCATTTCCTTTTTCAATTAATAAACGGTCTAAGTCGCTCGCTAATTTAGTACTAAATAAATCGTCATAATCTTCGTAAACAAAAATTTTTAATTTAGCGTTTTTACTACCCAAAACCATATCCGTCGCTTCCATCTCGGGGCGAGTAGTAACTAAATAATTTCCATTACCCACCTCAACTTCCTTTTCTAAAGCTAAGTCAACTAAAGTATTTTTAAGTGCTAAATCTTTTCCTAAAAGATTAGCAACGCTTAAACCAAGAGCGGCGATAATCATTAAAATTACCACGACTAATAAATATTTTTTGTTTTTATAATCCTTTTCAATTTTGTTAGCAAACATAGTTTTAAATTTTAAAAGCGGTTCTAAATAATATATTTTCTTTTAATTTTGGTGCAATTAATTGTAAGCCAATCGGCATAGTTTCAACTTTTTCTCCGGCCAAATTTCCCCCCCCGTCTTTAACCGAAACTTCTCCGGCCGGAATTGAAATCGCTGCTAAACCCGCTAAACTAGCACCGGTTACAAAAATATCTTCTAAGTACATTGCTAAAGGATCGGCATTTTGCGCTCCTAATTTAAAGGCGGGGTGAGGTGAGGTTGGTGTTAATAATATATCAACTTTTTTAAAAGCTTGGTTAAAATCCTCAACAATTAAAGCGCGAACCGCTTGAGCTTTTTTATAATAAGCGTCATAATAGCCAGCGCTTAAAGCATAAGTTCCAAGAATAATTCTTCGTTTTGCTTCGGGACCAAAACCTTGTCCGCGATTATCTTTATAAAAATTTTGCAAACCATAACTTTCCTTCGCTTTAAAGCCCCAGGCAATGCCATCAAAACGAGCGAGGTTTGAAGAAATTTCGGCTGGCGTAATTAAATAATAAACTGGAATTCCGTATTTAGTATAAGGGAGGCTAACTTCTTTAACTTTCGCCCCAAGCTCTTTCAATTTTAAAACCGCCTCATCAATTCTCGCTTTAATCTCCGGATTTAAGCCTTCAACAAAATATTCTTTTGGTAAACCAACAACTAAATTTTGTAAATTTTCTTTTTCTTCTTCAAGATAATAATCAACTGGCGCCTGCACACTAGTTGCATCAAGCTCGTCGTATCCCGAAATAGCTTCTAAAACTAAAGCTGAGTCATAGACCGTTTTAGTTAGAGGCCCAATAACATCAGTAGAGGAAGTCATAGACAATAAACCATGGCGGGAAACCCGACCGTAACTTGGTTTAAAACCAAAGATTCCACAAAAGCTGGCTGGCTGGCGAATTGAACCACCCGTGTCGGAACCAATGGCAAAAAGACATAAATTAGCAGCAACCGCGGCCGCCGAACCGCCTGAAGAACCTCCAGGGACTCTAGTTAAATCGAGCGGATTTTTCGTCGCTCCGTAAGCCGAATTTTCGGTTGAAGCTCCATGAGCAAATTCATCTAAATTTGTTTTACCGAGTAATATTGCCCCAGCCGCTTTTAATTTTTTAATAATTGTTGCGTCATAAGGAGCAATATAGTTTTCTAAAATGTTTGAGGCTGCCGTTGTTTTTAAGCCCTTAACCATTATATTGTCTTTACAAAGATAAGGGATTCCTAAAAGACCACCCTTCTCTCCACTCTCTAAACGTTCATCCGCCTTCTCAGCCGCTAATAAGGCCCCGGCCTCATCAACTAAAAGGCAGGCATTTAAAACCTTGTTATTCTCAGAAATTACCTTAAGACAAGCAAGAGTAATTTCTTTCGCCTTAAGTTCCCCTTTGTCTAATAAGGTTCTCGCTTCTTTAATTGTTAATTTATTAAGTTCCATGAAATTTTTTTACAAAACTCGCTTAACTTTAACATAACCATCTTCAAGCTCGGCCTGACTTAAGGTGGCTTTAATTTCTTCTTCTGACTTCGCTTTAAGCTCATCTTTACGCCAAACATTTTCCAAGTCGCTCACACCACCACTAAGCGACAAAAATTTATTTTTTCCTTTACTTTCTTCTAAATTTATCTCATCCAACATTTTAACATAATCCAAAATAGAAGAAATTTGTTCTCCGTAGAGTTTCTCTTCCGACTCAGTTAAGCGTAGGCGTGAAAGCTCGGCAATATGTTTTATTTCTTTTAAATCAAAGCTCATATCATTTTCAAAAATTCTTCTTCAGTTATTATTTTAACCCCTAATTTCTTGGCTTTTTCAAATTTTGAGCCAGGATCATCGCCTAATAAAAGATAATCAGTTTTTACTGAAACATCAGCACTAACTTTGCCCCCAAGCTCTTTTATTTTATCTTTTGCGGTCTCTCGTGTCAAACTTAACAAGGAGCCGGTTAATACGAAAGTTTTATCTTTAAAATTCTTATTCTCAATTTTCGTTTTCTTTAAAAAAGCAGTTAAACTAATTTCAACTCCATTATCGTCAAATTTTTTTAATAAATTAAGATTATGTTCATCTTGAAAATAATTATAAATGCTTTCGCCCATAATTGGTCCGAGGCCATTAATCTGTTGAAAATAATCTAAATTTTTTGAGAGAAAATATTTTATTAGTGAAGCTATGCTAAAAACCCCCTTACCTTTCTCCATCATCTCTAAATCACTAATTAATAATTTTGAAATAATCTCCGCCGTCTCTTCGCCAACATGACGAATACCAAGAGCAAAAATAAAATGAGCTAAATCAATCTTTTTTTTGATTTCTATTATTTTTAAAACATTATCCGCCTTCTTCTCAGCAAATCTTTCTAAACTTAATAAATCTTCTTTTTTTAGGGTATAAAGATCAGCCGCGTCTTTAATTAAACCAATTTCTAAAAACTGTTCAATTACTTTTGGCCCGACTCCCTCCATATCAACTGCCCCCTTAGAAATAAAGTGGCTTATTTTTCTAAGATTAACAGCGTAACAATTTTTATTAAGACAACGATAAGCAACCTCCTCGCCAACTCGATCGATTTTCCCCTCGCAAATTGGACAAATTTTTGGTGCTTTGATAATTTTTTCTTCACCGCTTCTTAAATTTTTTAAAACCGAAATTACTTTGGGAATAACATCACCAGAACGCTCAATTACAATCGTATCACCAATCATTAAATCTAGGCGACGAATTTCATCAAAATTATGTAAGGTTGAACGACTAATTAAAGCCCCGGCAACTCTAACTGGCTCTAAAACGGCGGTTGGTGTTAAAGCTCCAGTTCGCCCAACTTGCCAAATAATATTTTTAATTCTTGTTGTTGCTTGCTCAGCAGAGAATTTATAAGCCATCATATAGCGTGGAGCTTTACCAACGACCCCCAAAATTTCCCACATTTTTAAATCATCAAATTTAACAACAACTCCATCAATTTCAAAAGCTAAAGCTTCTCGTTTTTTTTCAATCTCCTTGTAAAAAGAGAAAACATCTTCTAGACCTTGACACAAAGTATTATATTTCAAACTCTTAAATCCTAATAAAGAAGCCAATTTATCGGCCGCCCCTCTCGTTTTAATTAATTCTCCGCGACTTAAAACTTTAGAATCAGAATCTTTTCCCGAAGAAAAAATAATATCATAGGCATAAAAATCTAATTTTCGCTCAGCACTAATTCTTGAATCGAGTTGGCGAATTGAACCGGCGACTGCATTTCTTGTGTTCGCTAATAAAGTTTTACCCTCCGCTTGATATCTTTTATTAAGTTCAACAAAAACTTTTTTAGTCATAATCGCCTCACCTCGAACTTCAATTATTCCTTTTTCTAATAATTCTAAAAAGTTTTTAATTTCAATCTCACTTAAACCAAGCGCCTTTAATTCAGAAATTTCTGGTCGTCTTAAATTTAAAGGTACACTCGCAATGACTTTAACATTAGAGCTAACATTCTCTCCAACTTTTCCATCGCCTCTAGTGCCAGCTAAAATAAAAAGTCCTTTTTCATATTTAATATTAATAGCAAGACCGTCTAATTTAAGCTCACAATAATAAATTGGTTTCAAAGTCTTTTTAAGATAATTTTCATTTCTCTCTTGCCAAGCTAATATATCGTTTTGCGAAAATGCATCAAATAAAGAAATCATCGGTAAAGAGTGAATAGTTTTTTTGAATTTTCCCGAGACTGCGCCAGCGACTCTTTGGGTTGGAGAGCTTGGAAAAATAAATTCTGGAAATTCATTTTCTAAACGAAAAAGCTCCGCCTTTAAATTATCTAAGGCGGCTGGCGCTAAAGTTTCCTTATCTAAAACATGATAATTATAGCGGTGAAAATCAATTTCTTTTGTTAATTTTTCTATTCTTTTTTTAGCTTCAGCCTTAATCATATTTTTTTTAAAATCAAATCTACTTCTAGTATAACAGAAAAGCCCTGTTAAAAACAGGGCTTTTATCGCTTAAATTTGAGAGAAATTATTGAGTAACAGCTGGGGCTACTGCAGGGGCTCCGCCTTCCGCATTTTGACCACTAGCTTGATTAATAAAGTTAACAACCCCATTAACAGTATTAGTATTTTGAGTTGTTATTTCATTTAACTGAACTAAAGCAGCGCGCACATTATTTAGACGGGCATTAAATTGCCAAAGAATCATAATCATCGCACCAAGTAATAGACCGCCAACTAAAGGAAGAATTAAATCTTTATTCATATTTTTATTATTAGTTCGGTAAGAGTAAGGTCTCCTAACCGGTTTATTTATTTTTTTATTTAAATTATTCTTGAGCATTTAAATTAGAGTTAAAGAAATTAACAATCGCTCCTATTCTATTAGAATCGTTAACTGCTCCAGCTTGAACCTCAAGCGCTATTTTTTCCATCCTGTTTAATTGGATATAAAAATAAACTAAAACCCCTGCGAATAAAATAATCCCAGCGGCTGCCAAAACTTTTCCTGTTAAATTTTTTTTCATCATATTAGTAATTAAATTAAAATAAGCTCCAAAATGAAACCAAAAATATTATAGCATTTTTTAAAACCCAAGGCAAGAATTTAATCCAAACTTATTTAACAATCATCGTACCAACTGCTCCTAAATCACGATGATTAAATTGACCATTATAAAATACATATTCTCCAGCTACTTTAGGTGCGTTAAAAGTTATAGTCTTAGTTGTTCCTTTAGAAACTCCTAAAACAACACCCCCTAAAGACGGATCATCAAAGCGAAAAACAACAGAAAACGTAACATTATTGTCAACACTATTAACATTTGAAACAGCTAAGCTCACTGCTTGGCCTTTATTAACGGTAAAAGTATTAGGGGTAAAACCATTATAAGAACCATTAATTTTTATGGTTGATTCAGGTAGTTGTTCGGCACTCTCAAGAGGTTGAGATTGTCTTGGAGCCTCTGGACTTCCAGCCCTAGCAGTATTATCAGCTAATTCTCCATTTTCCTTAATAACCTCACCTGTTTCCATATTAATTAAATTGTTTCCGTCAGCAACAACAATCGCATTAATAGTTTTAACTTCAACGCCCTCCTGACCTTCTATAGGTTCTCCTGACAAATTTAAAGTTATGATGTCTGAGTTTGACTCAGGGTTGAGATCTCCCCCAGTAACATCATCAATTAATTTTTGTGTTTCTTCGGCTGCCTCAGGACTTTGTTCTTGAAGCATTTCTTCAGGAACATCATTTGAAGGCTCAAGAATTTTACCAATCTCTTGACCCTTATTTTTCATTGATAGAAAAATTATAATAGCAAGTACTACTAATACCGCTAAAACAATTGCTCCAATTTTCATTTCTTTTTTCATATTTTTTTTTAGATTAAAATTTAATCAAAATTTAATTTAGTATTTTAATTATAGCAAATATTATAATAAGAACCAAGCTGGTGTGCCGGCTGGCTTGCCACAGAAAATATAAACAGCATTATAAGGACCAGCTAAAGAGAAAGTTGAATTACCAACAATTGGTGTTGTACCAGCCGGATCAATAATAATTTGAGCAGAATCAGTAGAGGATCCACTCTGGTCCATAATCACAAAGAATCTTCCAGTCGTGCATAAAGAATCTGGTATACTTACTGTTCTATTTGTAGTAATAGCGCTATAAGCAATTATACTATCAGTTGCACCAACAAGGTAGTCAGCATCATTTACATAAGTTGTCTTTAAAATAAATCCAGGGCTACTTGATAAATTACCTAAAGTATCAGCCATCACAATTCCGGGCGCAGAAACAAAACTTTTAACATTAATTCCTTGAGTTCTCATGTATCCATTAATATCTAAATCAGCTGCGTCTGGATTGGTAACGTTAATACCAATTCTTTTATTCTTAATTCCACCAGCACCATTTGACTCTGAATAAATAGTTAAAAGATTTTCTCCGTCAACTCTTAACGCATATCCCTGAACAGAATCAAGCGTGGCGGCGGCAGTAACCGGCATATCAACAAAAGTGTTGTAACCACTATCGGTAGCAAATTGGAATTGGTTAATAAGTAGAGGGCCACCAACTTCAATTTGATTACTCGTATTAACCCGGAACATATTAATGTGACCAGTATTAGTACTATTTATTGCTGAGAGCCAACCATTATTACCAAGTGTTAACATTGTTTGAGGATTATTAGTTCCAATCCCAACATTACCAGTCGCATAATTATTATTATAAATATTACTTCCATTAATCACCCAAGTTGAAGAGGCTCCTCCAGGAAGAAGTTGGCCATAATTATCTTGTAAATAACCAAGGGGAACGGCGTGACTTGGGTCAGATGGAGTGTCGTTTAAGCCAATAATATGACCACCACGGACATCAATGTTATCAATACTTGAAGTGGCAATGGTTAATTTAACA
>Ga0210011_1001337_pt1 | contig 23297 bp, 21 predicted proteins | sample CryGeymeta201502_FD_183972 | JGI IMG/M metagenome (GOLD analysis project Ga0210011, IMG submission 183972) | Groundwater microbial communities from Crystal Geyser aquifers in Utah, USA - Crystal Geyser metaG 2015-02 (SPAdes) (version 2) | ecosystem: Environmental > Aquatic > Deep subsurface >...
AATTCAAGGGAAGGCCACAGTTTCCTAGATAACCTCAAAAAATCCAAAGAGCTAGTCAAGAGAAGTTTTGAGAATAAGATTCAACATGAAAGTTTGATCCCATTTTCGAATGACTCAACTCCTTCTTCGATCATCAGTCTTACAGATGAATCATTTAAAAATTGCAAGGAGGACTGCCTCAAGTAAGATTTAGACAATCTTTTCCAAGACGAGAGTTGGCTTGAAGATGGGCACTAAAGCATCAAAGGTTTGAATGCCTTTGGAAGAGATATCAATGGAAGTTTCTATGAGGAGAGAAGCTATGTTGAATAATGAATATCTATTATTTTTTGCCTTATTTCACTATGACTCTCCAAGGTTGAGATTGATCTGATTTTTGGGCGGCAATATAGACAATTATACTAATCAAGAAGTAAGATGCAAAACAAGCTCACTGTTGAATCGACCGACATCGAGTAGTACATTGACAACAACGTGACTGAGCAGGACTCGGTTCTGTTTCCAGTCAGAAAGTTCAATAGTTCAATAACATCTTCGGCTTTGAGTGATAGTTTCATGAGACAACTTGAGATATTGCTAAGTTGTCCTCTATGTTCTTGCAGAATGGAAGATCCAGTCTACTTGAGATGCTCTCATAGGTTCTGTCGAGTTTGTCTTTCAAAATATCTAAACGAGAAGAGGAAAAAGTATTGCCCTGCATGCGAAATGGAAAGGCCAATATCTGCATGTCGAAGAGACATGAAAGCTGATAATATAGCGGATCAACTCATTCACAAGCTAAACACAACTTGCTAAGTCGACTTGAGTTAACACCCATCACTTGTTTCGCACAAAAGACTGAACTTTCCTTCTAGCTAGCAATAGTAAATTGAAATTTCAAAGAAAAAGTTCAGAAGCAACAAATATAGAGGCCCTAAGCCTTCAAAGGTGGTAAATTTGCTGACCCCGGATAAATTTAACGATGAGTCTTATAGTTCAACCTAACTGAACTCTGAGCCAAAAAACTAAACTCTTCTGAGAATTTCATGGTAAGAAACAAGAAATGACAAAAGCATCACGATTGAGTCAAAATAAGAAAAAAAGAACCAACCAAAACTAACTTCCCAAAAATAATTGAGTTCAGATACATCCTTAAATCAAGCATTTGAGGTTAGCTATGAACCATCTCATTAAGTTCGGAAAAAGGATCCTATCCATCAAGCTTTTAATCATTTTAACTCAAGGTTTCGTTAGAGACAGCTACAGATGGGGCAATTTTCAAAAAACCTATCCTTAGATTTGAACTATTCCTACTTTGCTGAAGAAAAGCACAGTTACATCAAAATCATGCTAAAAAAACATCCAGAGGAGTATCTATCGCCTCCGCTTAACTTCTCAGAAATCGTCCTGTCAAGCAATCAAACAGTTGAATTAATCAGCCAGTTGATAGCTGATTAGCTCAATATCAAAAAGAAAAAAGTGAAACTCTACTTGTTCAACCCAACTAACAAAAAATGTACTTTCATTCCTTCAAATTCTTCACTTTCCAGCTTCCCTTCCATAAACTTCAATCCAATTTTTTAATCCGACCTCAGTGACCTTTTGGAGCAATTTCAAATAGAGAACAGTAGTCTATTGACGTAAAGATTCAGCTACCAGATATACTACAGGGTGCTGCTGTGACTACAATGATGATATCTCTTTATTTTGATGTTCTAATGAGTCTGTTATTTACCCTCTAAAAATAGTGTACATATTGCAAAGTAACTGTGCCATCGATGGCTACTGACCTGTAAATTTCAACATATCCAGAGGTCAGATGGAGCATGATGATACTTCACAGCTGCCAAAGAGGAAAATAGGCCGATCAAGGGAGGATAAAGAGGAGCCCAAGGAGGAAGAAATACCCAAGCCATCCTATCAGGTGAAGAGAATGTTTAGGAGTATCAAATATCCATATCATGAGAATCAATTAGAAATTATGGACCTTCTGGTGGTGGATCAATAAGGCAACTAAAAAATTATTTCTTACAAAGAATTGAAGAAGGTAGACCCATATGGAACCCTGAAAATGTTTTAAGATAGGATGAGTTTAAGGCCAATGAAGCATATGGATGAGGCTAATTTAGATCCATAAGATTATGTTGTCTCAAGCAAAATTCAGGAGAACAGGGATATTTAGAGCTCTTCAATAAGATCAAACTATGGTTTAGTAGATTTGGATGAATACATGGGCTAATTCAATGGTTAATTGAGCTTCCAGAAAGTTATCTTAGAATATGTGCCTAACAAGGAAAACTACCCTTTGTTAGTAGACTTCGAAAATAAAGTGAATTAAATCATTCATCCTTTTTAATAGAAAGAAGAAGAAGCTGTTCATCCAGCTTTTATCTAACTCAAGGAAATTTGTAGATCGAGGCCTCAATGCATCAAGAGAAGTGGTTGCTATGATATCTAATTCAGCGTCTCTCAGACCTCCTTGACCTCCAACATGTAGTATCGAAATGTCGACTAGTTGTTCGATGATATCAACTTCAAACCTTCAGAGAGCAAAACATACTTTGAATAAATCCGTTTTGATGAAGAAGATGTTAAAAAGCTAGAATCAGACTTCAACCTTGCCATGAATTTTTCACCCAAAGACAAAAAGAAAATGTAGGAACGTTATTTACACTGATCTGAAAATCATTCATGGACAATTCATTTTTTCTGTATTTTTGCTCTTGGTCCTTTCTTTCTCATCAAGGCTTCATTTCCGTAAATAGCTCTCAACCTGTTCATTTCCTTGTGGTACTCTTCTCTCGATATTTTGGCTTCTTACATGTAGGGCTTCTTTTATTCATCAGCTAGCTTGTTCCAGACCTCGGATGCGAGTTTAATGAGCTTTGGACCCAAAGATATGCTTAACTTTTAGGACAGTTATTTTGATTTGTCTCCGTAGAAAAGGAAAAAACTGGAAATAGGAGCTTTTGGTCTTACGAAATTTTATGAGCTGCTCTTTTTCTCTTCTGTTTTTGTATAGTCAGTATGCTCTGCTTTGACCTTATCACTTGGCTTAGATTTCCCTAAGTTATCCTAAGGCTTATAGCTTTCGCTAGAAGATGGGCTGGCTTTGTTTTCAGAATCCAGATAGTTTATCATAGCTTCTATGTCCATCCCATCCAATTACTTATCTGCTTCCAAGCTTGCAGGTTGTGATATTTGATTCGTTTGTGAGGTGGGTTCATTTGGGGATTGTGCATTTTTCGGGTTTGTTCGCTCAACTGACTCCAAACTATTGCTCAGTTCATCTTCCATCAGCGATCCTTCTGAACTAGCTGACTCCAGTTCTTGATGTTCCTCCCCTTCATATTTCATTTCGTCAATTTTTCTTTACTATGGATCGATAGTTTTGTTGAATTATTCGAGTCCAAGTTTTTACTGTTCCTCCTTTCTTTTATTTTTGGCGTGTTTTTTATCCTTCTTAAGCTTAGCAAATTCTCCAGGATAACGATTTTTGAACTAGGCCATCTCGGATTCATATTGTGATCTGGCTACTCGTGCTTTGGCTTCGTAGGGCTCTTTTTCCTAGTTGCTCATGTTTTTCCAGAGTTAAGCTACAAATTTGGCGACTTTTGAGCCAACAGTCAGTCCCTTTTCCTGAGCCAAAATCTGACCTTTATCTTTGTAGTAGACAAAAAAACTGGAAACAGGATGTTTTGGTTTAATAGCTTTTTAGTTTCTATTTGTTAACCTTTCTAGTTATTTCTGCTCATAGTATTTCTTTATCTTAACACCCTCACTCTCCATAATTTATTTTTTACTCTCCTCCATCCTTCGCTTGACCTCGGCTATCTTATAATCCAGTTGCTCATGGTTAGTAGTTAAACTTTCTTTCTATGAAGCCTCCTGAATTTTTTGTTAGATGTTTGCGAGGTATGACTTGAGGACTTCCATCTCTTGGTGGATCTTTTTGAAGCTTTAACCCGAGCAAGCTTCCATCCAGTCGATAGCTATAGCTAGGTAATTTTTGGCTGTCCTGCAGTAGAGGGTTATCGTTTTAGAGGGAGTGCAGCCAGCCGAAGTCATTTATTTGAGTAAATTTCTTTCTGTGTGCTCCATTAGCTATTATTTTCTCTTGAGATGAAGATGATGCTATCCAAATGATATGGGTACTGTATTATATAGAAATCAAATTTGAAGACAGCAAATAGCTACAATGATGATATCCAATATGAAATGACAATCGGATCTATTGATATTTTCTTTTATTCAATTACAAAACCCCATCTGAATTTATCCTAATAAAAAATCATACCTGATTATTTCACATAAAAAATGGAAAATAAAGGGTGGACAATGACCACTGACTGATAGTTGTTGCTGACTGGCTTATTTGTCATTTTTGAGAAGAAAAGGACGTAGGCTAATTGATATTAATGTCAGATGTTGCCACCTGGCATTTGTAATAATTCTACAGAATTGAGCATGCAACTACAGCCACTCCCTAGACTGCCCCGAACCACTTTCGAAATGATGAAACAGTCCATCCCTTTCAAGATATGTTTCGCCCTCGCCATTGCCTCCGTTGTGACCGTCTTAGCCCTGACACCTGCTTCAACTATTGCTACCTGTTCAAAATACAGATCTTGCAGCTGGTGGTACGGCAGCAACTATTATTAATGCCAATACTATAGCAGCACTTATTGCTGTAATAACTCATACTCCACCTCTTGCGGTGGTTCTTACTGCTACTACAAGCCATCTTCTTATGAGCCTTGCTGGGGAATCTTCATCACAATGTGGGTCTGCTCAGCCCTGGCCTTTTTCCTATCCATTGCTGTGATCATTATGTGGTGCAACTTTAAACGTCGCGCTTAGAACCCTTTCTTCAATCCTGGAGCAAACTATGTTCAAGTTATCGATCCCCGCCAATACAACGAACAGCCCTTCTACTCCTACAACAATGTCAACAACCCAGTCTGATCTAGTCAATACCTCATATACTATATTCCTTCCTCAAATATTCAATCAAACCATCCCTTTTCCTCCCATTGTTCTAGATGTATTTGATATATAATTCTGATGGGTCAATAAAGTGAAGGTTGGGTAGTTGCAATATAATTGATATATTTAATAAGATGAAAGTAGTCCTGCTGGTGCTGCTGCTCTCGATGGCACATTCGCATATCTACTCCTCACCACCCACTATCACTTATAACTATGATGGGCACCCTTACTACTATTCGCTTTACATGTCTCTCTAAACCGGCATTGGAGCATCCGATTATCTAAGATTCATCTGGCCCGAGCAAATCCACAACTCTCTCAAAACATAAATAACTGTCAAGCTCATCATCTTCTCCAATCACCTCCAAGTGGCCACTGCGACCTGCGTCAATGAGAATGTAGTGAACTCGTTTACCTATCATGTTAATTTACGCTATGCCATGCAGCCGAATACTTGGTATGAAGTGCAGGTCTACCCTAGCAGAAATCCTACCAATATGCCAAGCGATATTCTAGTGCAGGTAATGGCTGTTAGTGACTATATCAGCAACAACATCATATACGATTCTAATATGGCTTTCGGGTATCTGGATATCTTGACACCACTAACATCCACTAATACGCTAGCTGTTGTTTGCAATTCAACCAGTACGAAAGCTACTGTCCCTGCTGCCATATACTCATATGACATTTACTTGACACCTACGGTCGGTAGCAGCACAGGAGGTAATTTCACACTGTTCATCTACTATAACAGTGGAGATCCAATAATGGCAACAGGGACCTCCATTATTGATTTTTCATTCATGGGTCTCTGCCAATCTGCGGCAACCAACACTGGAAGTGCTGCTGTTTTGTTGGCCTGTAGCATATCTTCTGACCTTTCAGAAATCACCTTCTCGATGGCCTCGGTGACAGCTGGTCAGGCTATTAGGATCTCGACATCTATATCCAATCCTGTGTACCATTCTATTCGAGGAATCAAGGCATATTGGACGGAGTTTATATCTGGGAGGGTGCTGGAAAATGGTTTTCAGAATGATGCTTTGACAGTGAGCAAAATAAATATCGATACGGTAACACCAAGAGTGCTGCTCTTCTGGGGAATCGATAGTACATACACTGATGGCAGCATCACTACAGCTCTACCACTTTTCAAGGCTCAAAGTTCAACCCCTAATATATTACCCTACAACTCATTCAACATCGGCTTTTCTTTTGCCCAGACCTCCCCCATTACAGGCCAATATATCGTATACGTGACTCTTGGAGCGACAGGGGTAGCCGAAGGAACAATAGCTCATAACTTACCAGCCTACACAGGGACAGAAGTATACTGCTCCTACGATACCAGCAACAAGCGGATAGTCTGCAAAAATGTTGGAGCCTTCATCAATACAAGTTTCAGATACTTCATATCAGGAAAAGCATTTTTTGACTCAAATACAATTTCTCCAATCAGCACTTTTGCTAGTGTGTCGGTGACTCCTGTTGTATATGATCGCTCAGGTGTGCAAATACTGACGCCAGTGCTGTACACGGATCTAGCTGGGCAGTCGACCAACGTGGAGGTCAGTAAGGAACTGCTTGACACCGCAGGTTATCATAACACTGGATCGTATTCAATTGGCAATGCTCAGGTCGTATCATACTATGATGACAAAACATTGTCTTCAACTGCCAATGCAGCTCAAGGGTTCCTCCAAGGCAACAATGCTTCAGTTGGTATAATTCCTGATTTAGGAGTCTCTCAGCAGCTCATTTTCCTGCTCAAAACATCAAATTCTGACATTGCAGCAGGTGGAAATGCAGCAACAGACTATACGATATAACTGATGTTCAATAGCTATGTGATAGGTTTCGAGTCAACAGGCGCCGGTCGTGGCCTGGATTTTGTGGGTTACCTCACCAGCAGCACAGCTTGGAGTATTTCTGGTAGTCCATGCTACTACTCAACTGTCATTTGCTAAAAATACAACAACGACACACCCACCTACAACACCAAATCGATAGTGTCGGCAACAAACAACATCAACTGGTATGGAAAGTACAACTTCAGATGTGGAACCAGTTACTCTCCTTCACCTTCTCCTGCGTGTTCCAGTAATTGTGCCAGTGAGTGCAACATGTTCACGGGATACAGTTTGTCTAATCAAGGAGCTGCCGTCATGGCGATGAGAGAGGTGGTGCTACCTACCGGCTATCACAGCCCACTCTATGCTGACAAAAATTTGTTGGACTTTTTGTTTGTGTTCAAACATGGGTCTTCAGTTGTATCCTACTGTCTGGTCAATGGATTTACGATGACAGGGGCCAAAATGCAGAACATCAAAGCTGCCTATGTCAATTACTATGATTCCAGCAGCAATCCCTTTCCTTTTAACAAGGGTGTGCGAATCCCCATGATGGTTAGAATTGGTGGTGGTGTTCTTCCCAGTTAAAGCAATGGAGCCACAGCAATAGGAATATTTTTTGATGACAATGTTGACGCCAGCACTTTTTACACAAATACAGGAAATTCATGGGCAGTTGGTTGTTCGACGGGTATTTGCACCTACAGCCCCAATATGGCTCTATCCAACGCCAGGATGGATAACTGGTTGGTCAGCAGGCATGTAAAGGTCTACAACTTACCACCCATTCAGAACGAGTTCAACATTTTGGTGCCAGTGACTCCTTCTCTAACTAGTAGAAACCCTCCTAAATACTTAACTATAGCTTTCTTCAGTCAGAATTACTCGGTCAACACAACATCTAATTTACTGCAGACCTTGGCAGTATATAGATTGTTTGGTCCGGTCGTCACCGGTTCAGTTAGTGGTGCCCTTTCCAACATAAATGGACTAGCAAGAACCGGTACCACTTCTTTCAACATGTAGATGTCGTCTAGTTCTGCAAATACATCCCCCGCATTCAGTTTCTCTGTCTCACTCAATACTTCCAACATGTACAGCAACCCAACCAACAACACTTTCACCTTCGGTAATACCGACAGCACTACTTTTGGCTCAACATACGGAGCGGGATATACGATTACCTGTTTTCAATATAACATATTTTCTTCAGCTACTCTGAAGTGGGCATCGCCGCCTGCCAACACAGCCACTACTTGCACTGTGTTCGGGTATGTATACAACTAAATCGAGAGCTTGGGCAGCAATGCTTACAAGAATGGGCAGTGGATGTATGTGGCTTTTTGCCCCATTGATTCCACCTTCAGTATCAATACTGCTAGTGCCAACATTGACTTCCTCAATCCTCAGTATCCTCTGGTGTTCACAAATAATTTTGCTTTGAGAGGTGTACTCACCATAGCCTACAGCAATCAAGTTGGATACCTGAGAGCTTATAGACATTAGACTAACCCCATCGCTTCTCTTCTTAGGACCTGTACTACATCCAAGTTGCAGCCTTATAATCCTTCATCTTCAGGCAAGCAAAGATCGACCTTCACCTTGACTGTTCCTGCTATCACTATGAGTTCCAACGGTTATGGCGGATATCCGAATTTCCAGGTCTACATCGATATTCCTATCTCAACAGTCAGTGGTAGCAGCATATCTATGTCAAATGTCTGTTAGACAAGTAATACCTTGCTCACTTGTCAGGTCACCTTAACCTCTTCGACTCAATATCGAATGCAATTTAATTATGTGGGGACAGGCCTCTCCACCATTACTTACCTCTAAATAAATGTCTATGCGACAGTGGGAGGTAATTTCGGAAATGCAGCTGATTACACTGTTACTGTGTATTTGCCTCAATGGGTCAGTGCCATCGGGTCCTATGCTCCTTTTGGTGACAGTTATAGTTCTCAGTCAACTTACTGCTCATGTTCTAGCAGCTTCACAGTTGGAATCACAGCTTATGGGGCTGTGGCCAACCTCAACACTTTAACATTTAATTCTGCTCAAAACAGCGTCAGGAGCAATTTATCCTTCATATTTGGAGCCAATAGCTACAGAGACGCCTTCTTCTCTAGTTCACAATATTTGTTCAATTATGGTTTCCTCAATACTCCCAACTATAGTCCTTACCAGACAAGATCCAACTTCAGATGTATGGTCTACGAAGGCACCAATTCGTCAGTTATGACCCTGTCCAGCGCATGGTCGACACTAACTCTCAGCAACTTCGCCTCAGTGACTCTCACTCCCAAAGCTGAAATATCTAATCCTTCTAGCATTGTATATAAAATGCAGTGTTATGGAGGTGGCATACCCACAGGGTCAAATACTACAGCTATGAGCTTATCATGGAGGGATGCGGGGAATACTGTTCAATCTGCTAGCAATATTGCCTATAGCAGTCTAACATTAGCTTCCTCGCCTGCAACAACTGCTACCCTCTCTTTCAATGCCAGAAGGTTCAAGACTCAAGGAATGAAGGCACTCTATTCTTTCTAACTGAGCTCACCTGTTGCACTAACCTTCTCAGCTCGTTTCTACTTCGACTTCCACATGAACCTATCTCCCTACCTCGACCACGAGGGTACTGTCTAGTGCTACATCCGTACAGTTTCATCTATGACTGACTCTGCAGCACAATACACTTACTGCACTTTCACCACCTGGTGGCAGTTGATAGTTTGGAACAACCTCAACTCAATCACAGCAGGCACAACATTCTACGTGGATATTTATAACATCGATCAACCGACAAATTCCAACATTGGAGGCAACCAGCAGATAATGGTGACCATTGACACTGATAATATCTACAGCAATGGTGTGGTAGCAACCAGAGAGTTAACGGATGTGTCACCAAGTGCTACTGTACCGACTGATTTTGTTGTCTTGAGTACGGTTGTCAGCAACAGTTACATACTTGATTTGCAGACCGTGGACATCAGTGTTGATATGCTTGTGCCGACCATTTTTAGCAGTGCGACTTCTCTTTATGTGCTGTTTCCGGCCAGCTATGCACAGTGGATCACCAGATCCTATCCCATACCTGTAGCCTATCCTGCTGACCCAACTACTGGACAGGTTTGTGAGTTCAACGAGACCTCTTTAACAACCAACTATGCAACAACTTGCACTTTCATTTCTCAAAGGATTCTCAAAATTGATCTCAATCCAGTTACTGCTAGGTATTTTACGTTAAGACTAATGAACATACATACCCCTGCTGCAGTTCCTAACGGTAAATTCAATCAATATCGTTTCAAATTATTCTTAGCAGGTGCCAGTGAACAGACAGTCTCGCATTATTCCTTCACCGATTATAGTCATCATCTTACCTTGACAACAAATCCTGCACTGATTGCACTCAGTTGGAGGTACCACTCTTTGTCGGTGAGCAATTCCCTCTTCACACTAACTGCATTAGGCAACGAGGTGATCACTGTTCAGCAGGGATACTACAGCAAAGTAGTTGAACTGAGGCAGAGCATATATCCCAGCAATTTCAAGGCTACACTTGATCTGGCGGTGAGCAACTACCCAACTGAGTTTGTGCCTCTGACTCCCCTGACTGTCACTCTTGGAAAACCGACGGCTTACTTCAGATTGGCAGCTAAGGATGCCACCACTGCTCCAGGACTGTATACACTTCAATTTTCCAAAATGGGCGACACCAACAATGCATATACGAACATTCCTCCTCTGACTCTTGTGGTTCAAAACATCCAATGCTCTCTGAAAACAGCAGCAAATACCTACACATTGCCCATAGGTGGTATGACCTTACCGATAGTCATCGATGCCACCAACTGTATTCCTATTGACTCCATCAACTTCACAATGACCTTTGTGGGGACAGGATACACTCAATTTTCAGTCAATACTGACCTATCTAACATGGTGCTTTTTAGCACTTCAGCTGATGGAAAATTATACTTTGTGGTCAGACATTCAATCCCTGCTTCTGGATCTCTGGTGGCTGGAAACTCAGTCATTGCCACAATCTCAATCACAGGGGTCAATAGTGCTTTCTATGCAGCTATTCCCACCTTTACTCTAACCCTTGTTGATGCAACCACCTTCCAGACCTTCCCAACAGGTAATGCCCTATCAGCTCCAACACTCTCCACTAATACTGCCACATTCCAGTTGCAGTGCAGTCAGGCTAGTCGCATTTACTGGGGCATTGGTATATATCCCTCTATCCTCAACAACCATCAAGTAGACTTTTAGGCTCGTATAATCTCAGCAGGTATCGGTCTGCACACCAACTTCAGCTAAACTGATGACTACTACGGTCGCGTTTACGGCATGATGCAAGGCACAACAATGCAGGTCATAACCCGCAGGCTCTACAACCTTCAATCGAACGTCAACTACATATTTAAATATTTTTGTGTGAATCAGCTGGGTCACGTTTCTGACAGTCAGAGCATCAACTTCACTTCTTTGAATTATGGAGCCTATCTGATGAAAGTAGAAATCACGTTCAGAGGTGCAATCAATTATGAGCAGTATAACAATCTGGCATGCTCACTTGCCTAAAACTTCATCATACCATATACTAGAGTCATCACTGAGGCTATCTCCTATTGTGGCAATACTCCCTACATTTTTTACAACAACGGTACAGCGGCCATCCTCAATGAGCCTGACTCCAATGGTTGGTACATATACGGCTTCTACATCTAGCCTGACTTCACTATTTCGTCAGACACAACAAACACGAACATCCGCAATCAATTGTCTCTTAACACTGAAGCAACAAACATCATCACCTCTACAGCTAATTATATCACCTTACCTTCCCTTGTGCAAATGCAGACGTATAAATGTTGTTATTTAGGACTGATATTCAGATTTACACTTAGCCTGTAATGAGCATATCCTCGCCTTTGTCTGGTCTAACGTCGGTGGTTATCACGGCTAGCATTACTAACATGAATGGTTTCATCATTATCGGTGCGATGGAGGGAGCATTTGATGCAGCGACCATGACAGTACCATCAACAACCAGCATCAAAAATGGATAATTTTCACAAAGTCTTAACCTGACGGCAGTGAAAATGATCCATACCACTCAGAATTATAACACTACCTTCCAGTTCAACGGATTGAGCGCTAACACTCTCTACACTTTCTTCTACTTCTGCACAGTAGAAGATCCAGCCATTACTGCTCTGTCTTCATCTGTGGGAACTATGTCTGCTCAAACTTTGCAAATGCTGATCATCGACATCAACTGGTAGCCCTCTCTGACCTATCTGTGGGGACTGGCCTTGCTACTACTTATGCTCCTCTTCTGATCATAATAAGCCAATTCATTATTCATAAGTACTATGACAGATCAGCCTTTATTGCGCATGTGTTTGATTTTTTTCTTCTTGCTGTCCCTCCCTTGTTTCTTTGAGACTGATTAATCGATACTTTCGTCTAGATCGTCGTTGTCTCCACTATCGTTATCATCATCGTCGCCTTAGTCGTTCATGAGAGTCTTGCCTCCTCCTTTGGTCTTGCCAGTTCTGAATCTGTTGCGTTTTGAAGCTGCAGCGAGGTCTGCCTTGGGAATCGGGTCAGTTCCAATACTTTCCTCCAGAATTTGACTTGTTTTACTGATGTATGAGCTCAATGAGAAGAGTCGCTAGTAGTTTTCTACTTTTTGCTTCTTTTGTCCTGCCTGAATTTTTGATGTTTTCATGGAGACATAGGTTTCGAACCCTCTCAGCAAATTTCCCTGAATCTAAACTAACTTACAGCTTATTTGGTGTCTTAGAGGTAGTAAGTTTCGAGCTACAGGATTTGGTGGTCCAAATCAAGAATTTCTCGCCGCATTTGTTATTTTGCTTAGTTGAGTTACTTCTGCGATAGCATGATTTAATTATAAAGCCAAGCGGTTCATCGATGAATTTAAATGCGAAAAGATGTTTAAATTTATTGATAGAGTTATGATATAGATAGACCTTATTTTTTGTTATACTTTATAATTGCTAAATCATGCTCAACCCATTCGCCATAGAAAGGTAATCCATGCTCAAGATGATTGCCATCCAAGAGGCAGCTGTTGCCTTGAGGATCAAAGTGAGCCAATCTATTCTGGCTAATGAAAATGGAAGCTTGAATCCAAAGCTGAGAACTGAGCTCAAAGGATATGTTTCCCAAAGCATTCCTTAACCAAACAAATACGAGTGCAAAGTGTGTCATATGAGCTTCAATGAGGGAAGAAAACTAGGAGGACACGTCTCTCGGGCCCACAAGGAAAAGAACCAAAATACGGAAGGAGTTGATAATTTGGAAGAAGAGGTTCAGGCAGATATTAAAAAAACCTGCAGACGAAAAACCGCAAGGAGATCCAAAATGATTACTCAAGAGATTGACCCTGAGGACCCTGAGGTGGAGATCAAAATGGAGGAGATGGAAGTTAACGATATTTATGAAGATAGCCCTTGATTTTGTTCAAATTATACTGGCTAGTGTATACACATAACAAAGTCCGCTAAATAAGCATTTACAATTAATATTCAAAATGGACTCAGGACCAGAGAAATCCACCTCTGTTCTTTGCGAGCAGTGCAGCACTCAAATCAACAGGCATTTTATAGATATTCACCGAAGAAGGTGCATCGCTATTAAGAGGGCCAATGAAAAAAGAAAATAAAGTTAGTCGAATGGCGATAGAGAAAGCAGAGCTGAGAAGAAAGATGAGGATGTGTTTATTTGCTACCTATGTGGGGAAGAGCAGCCGGTCAATGGACTCGATGCTCACATTCAAAACTGCAAAAATAAATAGATTGAGTGTGACAGATGTGGGTAGAGCCTAGCGGGTGATAAATTTTAAGATCATCGGCTCTATTGCGAAGGACCACCTTAGGAACCTGTTTATGTTGAACGACCAAACGAAAGAGAAGAAAGGGCGATTAGGGAAGAAGCCAATGTTGCAAGAGAAAGACTTTTGCCACTTCCTGAGCCTAAAAATTATGAATAATGTCAAGCCATGCTTAGTGCGATGGCTCGAAAGAATTATTAGCTCATAAACTTAGGCCTGAGAGCATACTATCACGAAAAGCATGAACAGTTCCTAACTCGAATAAGAAACGAATGGGACTTAATTCAAACTGCCATCAGAGCAGCAGCTACTGAAGCAGACACACCGAAACAAGGAGGACTGACGACAGACCAAATTGATTCTATACTTGAGAAACGTTACAGATACGATGGAAGGCATAAGGATAACTGCAAGATATGTTTCACTGACATATGTGATGAGGAGGCAATCAGAGTGCTCGATTGCAGACATTGGTTTCATGGGATTTGTCTTTATCAGTGGTTGCTCATGAACAAGAGTTGTCCAACTTGCAGGAAGGTTATTGTTCCCCAGAAAAGTTATTCCATCTTTCCCTCCTAGAAATAGTGGCAGCTGGGCTAAAAATAAAAAAAGGTGATTTTATGGAGTAATCTCTAGTTGTATTTTTTTCAAAGTGACCACCATATGAAGATGTTCTTATATTTTTTAACTTATGAGTTATTAAACATAAATGTCAGACATCCATCTACAGGCACAGCAGCAACAACAGCCCTTTCAACAAACTCCATATCAACCGAACCCTTACAACCAACAACCCAATCCATTTAATTAACCTCAGACATATCCATACGATCCAGCACCCCAAGTCAACAACGGTGCTTTTGCAGCTTGCAACTAGGGACTAGCGAATGGCTTCGGGGAAATGTTCTTTAATATCAGAGATCCTAACTTTACTCAGAAAAATGAGCCAATTAAGCAGGGGGCTTCTTGGCATTTGGCAGTAGTTATATTTAATCTGGTTTTTATTGGATGGCTGGTAACAGGAATGATCGGACTCAATAATTTCCTTAGCCTGGGTTTAGTCATTGGCTTGATTTGCGGTCTCTACGTGTTGTATCTGATAATTGGCTGTTGTTGCAGCGACATCAAGGAATACATCCACAACATGAAGAAGTTCGATCAGTATCAAGAGACCTACGATCAAATGGTCAAAGGAAGAGGTTACTTCAGTTTCTGGATCGAGTGTTATCACTACCAAACTTATAGAGATTCAAAGGGAAGAACTCATAGGAGGAAGGTGGTTACACATACTGCCAGGTAAAATTTTTAGGTGAGTGAGTGCTTTGACGAAAGTGGAGAGGTGCAGGGAATCATGGACATCTCAAGCCATATATTTGTGGAGTACCTCAAAAGATATTACTTCACTGACGATGCTAGCCAAGGCAGGTTTGTGGCTGCTTTCAACAGTTTTGTGAGCAGGAACACAAGAGATACCCATCAGAATTACACACACACCTTCATGATCAATGAATTTGAGCCCTATGTCGCATTTTCTGCCCTCGGGGACGGGTCAAAAAGTGTGACTCTATTTTACGTGACTCTTCTATTAGGATTGGCCTTTGCATATGCTTGCATTTTCGAAAGGACGGTTTCGAGATACCAGATTGGAATTTTGAAGAGATTAACCATAAATTGATAACTATCTCATTGATTTATGTTAATCGACTTGAAGCGACAATAAGTATAATATTTTTTATGAAGCCAAATCCCCAGTCACTTATCACAGTGTGCTAGCATTGCCATAGAGAAATTTCTACAGCTCAGTTTGCCCTCCACTCAGCACGATGCATCCCCAGCGATCTAGCAGTCACCAGGGATAAATGCAAAAGGTATCGTTAGGATCATTCAGATCTGAGAATAAGAGCCAAAAGGCTGAAACTAGGTCATAGCCTCAAAGAAATTGGGCAGCAGAAGAAAAATTTGCTTGTTACCTATGCAACGAGCAGTTTCCCGTTGGCTAGTTGGACTCACATATGTAGCAATGCAGCAATCGGGAAGTCAAGTGCTAACAGTGTCATCAGATGGTCCCAAGACCTCATCTTCAATAACATAGAGATCAATGTGATGGTATGGTAGAACCTCCTGCTTGGGCCCCTAATGAAGCCAATAGTGAAATTGCGGGAGCTTCCTCATCCAGTTCCCAAGTTTCTCTCGATTAATAAGAAGAATAATTTATCCTTGGTCATGAGCACGGACTCCTCACAAGGACTGTTGTCGTGCTACCTAACCTGCACCCTCTTCCGATTATGAGTTTGCTACAAACTTCTCTTTTCGATAATATGATAGGAGAGCTTGCTAATGGGAACATCACAGCTGCTTCACGAAGAATCACATACCTTAACATAGTTGAGAGAATGATCAGAGAGTTGGCAGCAGAGGCAGACATAGAAAGGAGAGGTGGACTCACGTAAGCTCAGTTCAATGGCATTCCCAACAAAGTTTACAATTTTGATGGAAGGAACAAAATTGACTGTGGCATTTGCATTAATGAGCTCACTCCAGGACAAGAGGTCAAAGCCCTAGATTGTAATCACATGTTCCACATCGCCTGCCTTAAAGAATGGCTTTTTATGAACAAAACATGTCCGATGTGCAGGAGAATTGTGTTTGAAATACCCTAAGAAGAAAGAAGACGAAGAAATGTCTTCGATGGCTATTCTGGTACAGCTCAAGCCAGACCTGCTCCTTCTGCAGATAGGCATCCTTGACTTTGATTGCCAGATTCATAACTATTTTTGTGACTGTTTGAAGTAATATTTTTTTGATATGGAGCCAAATCCAAATTCTAACTTCACAACCTGTGAGCACTGCAATCGTGTAATTCGCACAGACTACTTTGCTATCCACTCAGCTCGATGCCTTCCCAAGGATATCGCAGCCAACAAACCCAAGAAGTACTCCTAAGTTGACACAGGAATACAAGAAGACAACAAATACAGTAATTAAAATAAGAGGAGTAAATTGAGAGCAATTGGAGAGAGGAGGAGAAGTTTGCTTGCTACCTCTGTCGATAATAATTTTCAGTCAGTTCTCTAGATGCTCATATGCAGGAATGTCCAAATCGCTAAATCGAATGTTAGAACTGTGGAGAGATGGTTCCTCGTCGATAATTATTAGCGCACCAATAAGAATGTGCTTAGTAGTCTTAACTCCCTTCTTGGCTGGAAGAAGACACTTCAATAACAGCTTCAGAAGACCGGCCTGGCACTTAGTACTCGATATTACCATTAAATACCGAAAGAACTTCATAAATATCGTCTTTGAGATCATTGGAACATCTTTTGGAATAAGGCATTGTTCGTTCAATGTTGATGGGTGATCTGATTCAAATGGAAAGAAGAATAATGTATCTATATTTACTGAGGCTTTAAATCAGAGTGTTGGCAACTTCAGTCAGATAGCCAAATGGCAGTGGATTAACATAAGCTCAAATCATGTCGATTCCAAACAAAACATATCTATTTGATGGCAGAAATAAAGATGACTGTGCTATCTGCTGCACTGAACTCGCACATAGATAGGAAATTAAATCATTGGAGTGTAAACATTTGTTTCACACTTAATGTCTTAAGCAGTGGCTCCTCATCAATAAAATTTGCCCTTTGTGTAAAAGATAAATAAAACATCCTCTCGCTCCGGAAGCATCCAACAGGAACCGGTAAGAAAATTCACATGCAAACAGGCCAGGAGACAATTGATCATGTGTTTCCTGCTTTTATCAGCTTTGATCGATAAAATAAGAAAATAAGTTTAGATGTTGTGGACAGCCAAGTGTTTTTGTTTGCTCTTATCAAATGTTTTGTTTAATGAATTTCAATGTCAGTCAATAGTTTCGCTGGAGTCTTATAAAGTAATTATATATGGACCCATCCCGCCACAGCCGTCTGGAAAAATGCCAATATTGTCACACGGAAGTCCCTCGCAGTTTCTTCGAAATCCACGTACGTCGTTGTCTGGCTGTTGTCTCAAAATCCACCAACGAAGTGTACAGTATACTTAATGCAGTCAAGCTTTGATGAAAAAGACAGATGAGAGGCCGAAGAAGGAGCCAGCAAGAAGGAGAATGTGGGAAGAGGAATAGACTTTTCAATGTTATCTTTGTGGAAAAATGCAGACTATCAGTTAATTGGACGATCACATTGAAGTGTGCCCTAATCGATAAATAGAGTGTTAGGACTGCAATTTGAAATTTCCCAGAAATTTGTTAGCATAGCACAGAGCTGTATGCGAAGGTCATGAATCTGAAGACGATCATTTCAACTCCGAATCGAATATAAATCGTAGTTCACAATCTTCCTTGGGCTCTATCGATGATAGCAATATCGATTCCTCAGAATTGGAAGATTCAGGTAATTGTGTGTTTATTTAGATCTGAGGGATTTCATTGATGACGATGAAGAGGGATAATTTAGTGATGACGAGGGCTCCATATAAATATCTGAGGACAGTTAGATTCACCACAGAAGGGAGAATTTATAAAGAAGGCTCAGAGAATAATTTGCTAGAACTCACGTGAACCACAGAAAAATCGAATAAATTCAAACTTAAATCGAAGACCTTCGCAGGTAGATCCAAAGAAGGGCCAGAAGTGCTGATGTTCGTCGAAAGGGAGGAATGAGTAAAAATTAAATAGAAAAATTGCCAAGCTTTAAATATAAGCTTGATGGAAGAAACAAAGAGGCGTGTTCAGTTTGTTACACTGATTTTAGTAATGGCTAGGTCGTCAAAGATCTGGAGTGTAAGCATCTGTTTCATACTGACTGCATTACTCCTTGGTTGCTGAGGAACAAGACTTGTCCTAATTGTAAGCAAGTGGTGAAAGCCAACACCAAGCCCAGAACAAAGATGGAATCTAAAAGCAGCAGAAATAATAAGCCTGGTCCTTCAAAAATCTAGCCCAAGGTTGAAACCGCAAGATCTTCAACTTTTTCATAGAGAGTGATGGCCACAGTCATAGCATTATTCAAGGACTCAAGCATTTAAAATGAGCATAATAATTGATGTGCATTCTATTAGGTTCTTTAAGTTGAAAAATAAAAGAACAATCATTATTTACCTTTCCCGAGGTCAGCTATATTTTTAATCAGGTTGTTGTCTTGACCCAAACCAAGTATCATCTGCTCGATGTTACTGAGCCTATCCTGTGAGTGAATGACGGCTTACATTTTTTGCTACAGCTCATGATGTCTCTGGGCCATTTCTCTCAGATCTTCCTATTTGTACTGAAGTTGTTTCTTCAAATTTTCAAGTTAACCTTCAAGCTTTCTGACTTCTTCTGCATAGTATTTTTTCAGTTTGGACTCAATTTATTTCTTCTCAGTGTTGTGTCTGGTCAAAATAATCTTTTATTCTTCCTGACGATCGCCCATCATAGTTTATTAGTTTTGCTTCAAAGAGGCAATCTCATTTCGGAGGTTCTTTTCGATAGCTTTCAGACGATTGATTTAGACCTCGAGTTTGTTGATTTGGCTTGACATATCTTGGACTGTATCGTCATATTGTTTTTTGAACTTGTTCCTCTGAGTGTTTATCTCTTCATCATGAAATTGCTTCTCGCTCTTGAGGGCAGCATCTTTTTTCTTCACCTATCCATCATAGAAGCATTTTTATTTACGTAGCTCTAACTCTAGATCTTCATTGTGCTTCTTGACGATCTATATTTGGGCATTTTTCTGTGCGATTTCTCGAGAATAATTGTCTCGCATTATTTTGATCTTTTCGTTCAGTTCCTATATTTCTCTATCTTTGGCATTGATCAGTTCTTGTAATTTTTTCTTTTCTTCCTCGTTTGTCAAATTTCCCTTCTCTTTTTCAGTGGTCTGTCTCAGCAGTTTAAGGTTAGTCATGCCAACGACTGCATTCAAAGCTGTTGACTACTCCTTCTTGGTCATTTTCAACTCGTTGACCTGTAGTTACAGTTCTGATATTCTTGTGTTCAATCTTAGAGTTTATAGATCGAATCGCTTTCTCATTTAATTTTTGTCCTGGAGTTCTTGATGTAGCTTTTCTCTGTTACTATCGGCTAACTTGGTCTTTTATAGGAGCTGATACTGTAAAGCTTATATTTCTCTCTCATAAAAAGTTTTCAAAGCTTGTACGTCTGCTTGACTGAGCTGAGCCCATTTGACTTTCAGAGCTTACAATTCATCTCCGAATTACTTCTCCTACTTTCTCATCTTTAATTTTAGTTCTTCAACCACATTTTATAAATCTTTAATAGAATCGGCTGACTGTTTCCTTTGAGAGGATATCTCTGCATAAAGTTTATTCAGCTCATCTTTCTTTGCCTGATTAATTTAGAGTAACTTTTCAATTTCATTTTTCAAGTTGTTGTTGATGGCCTAGTTACCAGTGGCGATAGTTTTTAGTTACTCTTTGGTGAGGGTTTTCAGCAGTTGAACATCGTCATGAGCTTTCTGACGATAAAATTCTTACAATTATTTGATCTAGCTTTCCAGTTGGTCTCTTTTCCGGGAAAGTTCAATTTATCGGGCACTTGCTTCAATATTTTAGATTCGATTTAATTCACAAAGCTTGCTATTTTATATTTATTTGTTGGCCAGTTGTTTCTCCAATTTTTTCAACAGCAGGTCATATTCTATCATAGACAGCTCCTTCGATTTATCGTTCTACCTGTTGAGTTTATCGATCAGATCCTCAAACATGACTTTCTGATCAGAAAGTTCAATCTTTTTGAGGTGGGCCATATGAACAAGTTCATTGTTCAGGTCAATGATCTCATTCTTGAGCTTCTAGACTGTGCGATCATGTTCAAGTCTGGTCTCTTCCAGCTGGTTGTTTTTCATCTTGAGGAGATGTTGGGTCTTTCGGAGTTAGTAGTCTGATTATTCACGAGCACTCATTTGTAGGCTTGCCATGTTTTGCATTTTTGCCAGTTGCTATTTAGTGAGTGTGTCCTTGATGAGGTCGATTTCGTGAGCTTTGATCATATTTTGTTGATCTTTGTCTTCTTTCAGGAAATAATTTTCTTTGATAAGGCTTTCAATCTTTATTTAGTATTATTTGAATTTTCTCTGGGAGTCTTTAATAAACTTATTTTTTTCTTGTTCGATGATATCCAAGGTTTGAACTTCCCTTGCTATCTGATCTTCCAATTTTTCCTACAAAGCAGTCACTATTTTTCCTCTTTCTTTCAGCATCACATACAGCTCAGCATTCTCCTTTGACAGTGCTCGATTCTTTTCTAAAAGACCTTCTGCGTCCATACTGCCTTGAGTTTTCTTTTAGGTCATTCTGTATCCGATTTCATGGGGTTGGTTTCTGGTCTTGGTATATGTGGACTGCTTGTGTTTGTAGTCAGTTTGAGGAGGGTATTTGTCATTGTAGGAGGTGTTGTCATAATTATAGCTCAGGGGTGACACTTATCGCTTGTAGGGCTGATTTTTTGTTAGAGGGGATTTGCGGGACATATGAGCGTTACTTATCACTAAACTTATTATTAAAAACTATTAATAATATCATTCGTCCGAATTGATCCTACCCAGGAAAATTCATACAAACGACGAAGCAATATGAAACAGGCCTCAAGTGGGAGAATTTCCAACGATTTTGTAAATGTAATAAAATCGAAAGTATAGAAATAGAATGTCGGAGAAGGAGCCCTTATAAGCAAAAATACAACTACTTGGCTACTTCACTCATAAACTCAACGATAATCATCACATCAAGATGCAGACTGAGGATGTGGTTAACGACAGTCTCAGATAAACATCTCGACAGTATAAATAAAGCACTTTCACGCCAGTCCACATACTTGTTGAGACGAACTGCATTGCCATTATCGACAGTATATCTGATTTCATGTAGAGTAGAACAAAGGATGGCTTATCACTGATTTCCTGTCAGAACCTATTTGCGTCTCGGAACTGCTGAGGGTCAGGATATATGGAATTGCTCTTGGATACAATCAACTCATAGTTAACACCAGAGCAGGATGTTTATTGCTCAGCTGGGGTCATAAAAAGGCAATCAAAGATAGTCAACTGATGTAAATTCCTATTAGAAACTCCAGACATAGGTACAGTCATCTATTTGAGGTTTTTCAAATATCAGAGACTCACAAGTTAGATACTTTTTGCTTCTCCACTCTCAAAAAGGCAGCAGACAAACACTCTCTTTTTGTGATTTCTCATAGGAAACCCTCCAGTATCATAATTTATCCAGAAATGAAAAAAATTGGCCTCAAATGTAAACTGTTAGGCTTGTCTGTGGGGAAATACCATATGATGTGCTGGGACGATCAGGGTCAACTTTATAGCTGGGGATGCAAGTCTTTAGCCTTAGGCCATGAAAATTTGCCAGAATAAGTATTCTTTTTGAGATTTAGGAATATGTGGATGTCCCTCAACCTGTGTACCGAATCAAGGGATTCGTGCTGAAGGCTTATGCTGGAGTAAACTACTCTTTGGCTATCACTCTTGAAGGCAAATTGTATGAATGGGGCATGTATTAAATCATTAATGTAGTCAAAAAACATCGGACAAAGGTGAGGAGCTTGTCTTTGAGCCTCGATAAATCCTCTTAGATAGAGACGAGAAGCTGATCGATTTGAAAGGTCGAGGATAGAGATATGGAGCTCTGACTCTTTCAGGGGGGCTGTATTTATGGGGAAAAAAGATGTAGCAACATTTTAGAAATCCATAAGAGCACTTATCATAGACTGAGAGTAATGTTGGGAGGCCAAAGTACTACAATTATCCCAATGGACATATCGTTGATTTTTCAATCTCAGAAGCAATTATTGGTCTGGTGATTTCAGCAAAGCCGATAGTCAACATTTCAGAATGTCAAAACACTTACTGGAAAAATCTTAAAAGAAAGGTAGGCAACAACTTAAAATACTGTCAGGGAAGAATTTTATCAGATTATAGTTAATAAAAATAATACAACAGCCGGTCCTTGCTTCGAAGCTGCAAATCTTTGAGAAAATACAATGATCCGATCGAATTAGCCTGGCACAGCAAATTGTCCAAAAATAATTATATCAGTGCATCAAGCAGAGATAATGAGGTTATGAATTTTATCGTAAAACCTCAATAAAAGTCCATCTACAGAATCAGGCACAATACCGAAAGAAGTGTCGGACATCACTAGACAAAAACTATGTTGAAAAAGTCTAAATGGACCTCAAAGCGAGTAGAAACAGATATGGGGGAACTGATGAAATAATTCCAAAAAAGAAAGGAAAATATCACGCTGTTGTAATCAGGCGTGTTTGCACTTCAAAGTAAACCCAAGGAAAAATTTTACCGAACTGCTAAGAGTGGCAATAACGAGAAGTAGTAAATAAAATTTATTTTCAACAAACCTCTTGAAAAGAATTACTAGCAAAAATTATAGCTGGTTCTTCGAAAGAAGAAGTAACTTGAGCAGTCGAACATTGAAAAAAATGTGAAAATGTTGGAAAATAGTTCATTCTAGTTCAGAATGAGAAGCCGGATTTAAAAGGAAGAGCTGAGAAAGAAGAGCAAAGAGGTGGAGTGTTGTCGATCGTCTCTGCAGTAAACTCTCATCAAGATGTATCTAGTCAAGCTTCTAACGAA
>Ga0210011_1001340_pt1 | contig 23243 bp, 32 predicted proteins | sample CryGeymeta201502_FD_183972 | JGI IMG/M metagenome (GOLD analysis project Ga0210011, IMG submission 183972) | Groundwater microbial communities from Crystal Geyser aquifers in Utah, USA - Crystal Geyser metaG 2015-02 (SPAdes) (version 2) | ecosystem: Environmental > Aquatic > Deep subsurface >...
TTAAATCATTGAGTATTTTTCTTACCGTATTTAATGGCAAACCCATCACGGAATAGAAACAGCCGTCAATACGTGAAATAAATTGCCCGATATAGCTTTGAATGCCATAGCCGCCGGATTTATCTTTGTAATTGCCACTGGTTAAATAGTGTTTTATTTCACGGTCAGTCATGTTTGAAAACGTAACGAAGGTTTTATTCATTTCAATTTTTTGATAATCGTAAAAAGTGATGCCGACACTGGTGATGACTTCATGGGTTTTGCCGGCATAGCGTTTTATCATTTGAAACGCATCGTGCTCATCAATGGGTTTACCTAAAATCACACCATCTAACACAACTTCTGTATCGGCACAGAGTACCGGCATAGGTGTCAGTTGGTCCTGTAAGATTGTCTTCCAAGCAGCATCCAGTTTTTCTTTCGTGATACGCTTAGAATAAGCATCCGATGCTTCATTCGGAGCAACAATCTCAGGCGTATCAATAGGAAGAATTTCAAATTCGACTTCCATTTGTTCCAGTAATTCACGTCGTCTAGGGCTTTTTGAAGCTAAATATATTTTCATGTATGGGTAATAAAAGTGACAAAAAATTATTTTAACATGCAGAGGCAATATACTCTCTAAAATAATCAGCAAGTCGATGAGGCCTGTTGGAATAATAAGAGCGAAAAGCTTGCAGGTCGACACTCCTCATTAAACGATAACATCCAAACGCCCCAAAAATAGGCCAGAGTTTTTGGGCCAACATAAATCCCTTTAATAGCTGCTCTTTGCTCGCTATTGGTAACCACTTTTCAAAACAAGCGTTTTGAAGTTGACGATACGTTTGGTCGCCTTTTTTGATGCCATGATGAACCGTGGCTGTATAAAGAAAATTATGCAAAGAAAAAAATGGATGAGAGATCACGACTTCACCTAAATCAATCAGCGTCATTTTTTTTGTGCTTGGATTAAAGAGCATATTGTTGGTGTTAAAATCGAGTTGCACTAATGTTTCTGGGATCTGATATTCGGATAATAATGCGTATTGCTCAGCAACGTTTGGACTTAAATCGCGTAATATTTTAAGCTCATCATCTGTCATTCCATCCGCTTTTAAAAAGTCTGCTTGATTGATAATGTGGTCATACACTTTGGAGAATTTTTCCAATCGCCAATCAGGGACGCCTAATGCAATAAGGGATTGAATATGTTTCTCTGTTGCTCGTTGAATTCCTGTAAATTCTTTAACGGCCTGAATCAATAAGTCCGGCTGAAATTCATTCTTTAGATAAGCGCGTAGATTCAGTCCGGCATCTTTCATTAGAAAACAATGGAGCTCTTCGTTGATGTCAATCACAACCGGTACACGGGCATGACATTGATTCATCAAGAATTGGATGATTTGCGGATCTAACGATATATCCGTGGGCATTTGTTTTAAATAGACGTCGTGTTGCGACGTTGAAAATAGGATTATATTTGACCAAGGTGTTTCGATTAAAATTTCAGGTACCTGTTGTAGCGTATATCCATGTGAGGCCAGAGAAGTAGTTGCCCAGTTGATAATAGGTGTTTGAGTATTCATAAATCAATCCTGAACAAGTTGTATCCTGATTTTTAACTGAGAATAGTTGTTTAATGTTAGTCTGGTTGATTAGAATCAAAACTTCAAGTTGGTCATTAGGTGATAGTGATTGGTCGTCATCAGTCTAGTGCCTATGTTATGATTGTTTTTTGGATTTAATTTTTTATGCCCAACATGTTTTTAATTGCTTCTCGTGTACTTCTCATTTTTCTGTTGGGATATGCTTGTCTTGCTTCGGCCATCACGCCAAATGTCGCATCGCTTTCGATATGTAACGAGCAGCTGGTGACAGAGAGCAAAACTTCATTTTATGACAAATATAGGCATCGCTTAATTCCTGTTGTAGTTTATTCAAGATGTGTTTTAGAAAATCAATTGAAAACGGGTGCGTTTAAAGCGCCAGTTGTTATCATTAATCACGGATATACAGTGTAAAAGACAACATCACGGTTGTCGAAATGAGGCAAGCCAAACATATTGATCTTTGTGATCGAGGATCATTGTCAATTAAGCCAAAAATAAACCAAGTTATCTTGGCGTTTATTAATCAATACAAGTAGGGGCGGTGACATGAGCCCCTTATTTTTATTATTTCTATCTAATTTAGAAGGTTATTTTTATGCCTCAGATTAGCAGCAGAGGGATGGTGTTCACGGATTCTGCATTGGATGTGTTTTTAAAAGCATATGGCGATATTGATCAAGAAACGCAACAGCTCATGACGTTTCATGCTTTTTGTCATGGGATGAGTTTTTTGCCTTATGCTTTTGAACAAAATAAAGCGTCGTTAAAGCGGTGGGCAACCTTGGTGCTTGAGAGCGCTATGAAAAGAATCGTGGCTAAGAATGATTGAAGGTTAGAATAGGATTTGTTTGGATTAACTGACAGGCTGCTGCTCTAAAATTAAAATACAGTGATGTTTGTCGGTGCTGAAATTGGTCATCTGAAAACCTGATTTTTTATAACATCGAATGGCTTGCTCATTCTGTCTTTCAGGGTCAATAACAATGGCTTTGTAATTGCTTAGAAATTCCGTAATAAATTGATGAATGATCTGAATGCCTAAGCCCTTTCCGCGGTTATGATTATCCGCAATAAATAAATCCATCCCAACCATTTCATAAGACGGGTGTTTTTTAAACAAGGGGCTATCACGAGTGATCCCTTCCGGTAAGTGCTCGTGCAAGCAGTAATACTGAATAAAGCCCATGTCTTGTTGTTCATATTCAATAATAAAACTGGGGATATGATCGAGATTGACTAATCTAGGTTTGTATTTTTGAATCAGATCCTCTAAAGAGTAGGATTGATTTCGAGCATACAATTGACGAATCATGGGCTCTTGAAACCATCGGTGTAACTGTGGCATGTCTTCGAGCGTTAATGGTCTGAAATTAAACTTCATAGATTTCCTTCGTTCTGTTCTAGCAGTCTTATTAAGTTGATATCGTTTGATTGAATGTCCACAATCTTATGTCGCGATTTTTCACCTTTTTTAAGGATAATTTTTGATTTAGGTACTTTCAATAATAGGCTTAAGTATTTTATTAGAGCCATATTAGCCTGGCCTTCGATAGGTTGCGTTGTTAATTTAATTTTTAGCGAGCCTTCAAATAATCCCATGATTTCATTCTTTTTTGAGCCGGGTTGTACATACAGTTTTAATGTGATGACATTATTGCTTATTTGGTAACACGTCGATTGCATTATAAATCACTTAAAATTTATTTCTATAAAGATTGTGTATGTATGAAACTAAATACTTCTGCTGCGACACCGCGACAATTGCGACATTAATTGCAACTAGATGTTTTATATTAATCGTTTTTGTCGCAAATGTCGCGCTGTCGAAGACGGCTATTAAGATAAGGGTGTCATCTATATCTTGCAACGATATTGTCAATTTCAGGAATGGATTTTTATTGATACTCAGGCATAATAACAACCTTTTTAAGCTTTTTAATGAAAAATGAGTACCACTAAGAGGGTGCTTTAAACAAAAATTTTGTGACATGATCAGTAAGGATTATTATGTTTTCGCCTTTTTTTGATGAATTTCCTGAGTTAATCCACAGTGAATTTAGGAATGTTACCATCTTAGATAATGGTTCTACTCGCCATATTCCGCCTGGTAATTACGCGTTTTGCGAGTCATTTTGTACCGATTTAGACTGTGATTGTCGTAATGTTTTTATTCATGTTATTTCTGACAACAAGAAGAAGGCATGGGCTGTATTGCGATATGGATGGGAATCAAAGAAATTTTATAAGGATTGGTTTGGTGGTAGTAGTGAATTAGATGAATATTTCCCTGGAGTTGTTATTGACCCATTGCAAGGCGCATTAACTCCGATGACGGAAGAGTTTTTAGAGTTGTTCAAGCATATTTTGGAACAGGATAAACAATATGCAAAAAGGATAGAGACTCATTACAAATTATTCAAAGAAAAAATATCTAAAAAGAAAAACAAACAGGATACGGTTGCTAAGGTTAACCGTAATGCCTTGGGTCAAAAGATTAAGCGAAACGATCCGTGCCCGTGTTCAAGCGGCAAAAAATATAAGCAGTGCTGTTGTTTAGGTGAGCTTCGTGTGATTTGATTATGAGTATGAGCTTTAAATGAATAGACATGAATTATCTAAAAAAGTTGTCCTGATTGCGAATCAGGAACTTGCTAAAAAACAATATGTTTCCGCCATCGATATTTTGCTTGGCTTAGGGTATTTATCGCCTACCGTTCTTGAAGATTGGCGAAGAGGACGATGTGATTACCTTGAACAACGTCTACAAGTAAATTTAGGTAAATTAAGTTTTGTTATGCAATGTTTTCGAAAATGTGCAATTAATCAAAGTTTATTGCCAAGAGAAACCACATATGTTCAAAAGGCATCATCTCGTACGATTCATTTACGCTTTAGTAAAAGTGGTCAAGAAAGTATAGAGAGGCACTATCGAACGCATTATATTTCTCCTGCCTTAACAGCGCAAAAGCAACAACGTCTTATTGAAAAAGTTGAAAAATCTGCTGAACCGGTCGTTTATATTATTGTGAGCGATTCTCAGTGCTTCAAATGTGGAAAAACTTTGCCAAAAGGCAGTTTTTTAATGATGGATCAAAGTAATCCTCATTGCTTGAGTTGTACTGAATATAAGGATCTCGTATTTTTGCCGGCTGGAGATGCATTATTAACAAGAAGGTCAAAAAAGTATTCTGAAAAATCGGTGGTAGTTGTGAAATTTAGCCGTGTAAGAAAGAGGTATGAGCGGCAAGGGCTCCTCGTGACAGAAGAGTCTTTATTGAAAGTAAAAGAAGAGCCCAGTGACGGGGAGGAGTAGTTTCTTGGCGCAAATGTTGTATGGGATGCACAAAAAGTAGGTTATTATGTTTGAGATCCTTATGGCATGCTCAAATCTATTTATGTTGAATTCCAATATAAATATCTAATTCAACGCGCTGATGATCCTGCGCCCGATCATCGTAAAGCTCAAAATCTGCAATATAAGAACGTTGACCACCTAAATCACTTGACGTCATATTCCAAATATCATGCCATGCATTAATGCATACTTCAGGCATCGGTGCGGGGCCATTGGTAAATTTAGCGTATGTTTGTGCAGGGATGATAAGTTGTGTCAGGCCATCTGTCATATTGGAGATATCGGTAACTGCTTCGCCAATAAAATACGTGTATTCGCCCGATGCATCAGATTCATAGTCGGTATAAACTCGATTCCGCAGTTTTTTAAAATAAAGGCTAACTAAAATAGGTCAACTAGGCTGCTTTTTGATATTTAAGAGATGTTGTTGGTGCTAGTCTCCCAAGGTCTCGCCCTGCCATATGTTTCGATGAGTTACGATCAGGTAACGATGCCTTCATTAATTTACTAAATTTCTCGAATTCACTTTTAGGCTCATCGGCATTAACAATGTGACTCACTCCATCAAGAAGCGCTGCTGCATTAATGTGTTCAATCAGACAACCAACGGGCATCCCGGGTTGTTTGTTTTTAAGGCGGGCGAATTGGTCTGGGTGCAGGAGTAAAAGATGATCGCACAAAAGGCTCAGTGTCATGCCTCGCATAGCACCTTCATCACCTTGTTGCTTGCTCAATGTATTCCAACCCTCATGACCTTTCCAGTCAGCGATAAAAACCTCGACTAACCATCTCAATGAGTAGGCTCTTGTTATATCTTTATGTCGCCAAGAAAGAGCTGTGGCAACAATAAAGCGATATTCAGTTTCACCTTCATATTTCAAGGCAATTACAAAACGCTTTTTACCGTGTGATTTCACGATAAGCCTCGCGGCTAATAAGGTGACATTTTTTTCAGTTCCACCGCGTATACTCAATTGAGTTTCAACCCCACTCGTGCGTGAAAAATAGCTTTTGAGAGACGTATTTTTTCCGTTACGATTTCGAACCAATTGATTGGTACGGAGTTGGCTAATGATTTGAGGACAGGTCGTTACTTTGGATGCTGTATCCATAAAATTAGCATCACCATATAATGCATCTGCCAATACAGCTTGAATGTAAACTTCAGGATGATTTGTTGAAAATTCTTCAAGCAATTGTAATGCAAGTGTTTTTTTACTAGGGTATTTTGGGTTGGGTGCTGGCTTTTTTGTTCGTTCCTTGGATGGTATCCCAGCTTTTATTTCAGCCTTATTGATCTTCTTCCATGCTTTTAATGCGGGGTTGGGGATATAAAAACGAAATCCAACAGGAATGGTTACCGTATTGGTTACAAGAATAAGAAAAACGAATTCTTGCCCCATGAACCAGCCTCCGGTTTTCTTATCTTTCACCTTGTGAACACCAGCCAGCTTCGATGTATTGCGAGAGCGCATTTTGTCAGAATCATCTAAGACCAAAACACCCATGGTTATCCCATAACGTGAAATTAAGTGCGTAATGCTTGCCTGTAATAATAAATCCCAGCGTATCTTTGCATAACGAAACATCCAGCGTAATTGGCTTTCATTGCATACACCAAGACTACGGCGCGTAAATGCTGCCCAATTAAGGCTTCCAGCAACAATAAGTCCCATTAAAACAGTTACCAGCCAATTACATTGAATCTGGGTAAGCGACGATGTTTTCAGGTTTTTTAGAGAGGTATTAAGTTCAGTAATATATTTTACAACAAAATCCGGTTTACAAATCAACATCGTTAAAACATCCTTGTGGCTCAGTTCAAAAAATGGCATCATGCTTTTGTCGGTCTTCTGTTGCAGTGTTGAGTATTTTCGCAAGGCTTAAATATGAGCTCTTCAGTAGTCCGACCTCAGTAACTGTAGCGTATTTCGTTGGGTAAAGCACCTACCAAAAACTGCGGAATCGAGTTTATAAACTTGATAAGATGGAATGGGTTTTGCTACTTGTACACCATGAAAGTGGGCGCATTTCACCTCAGAAGAAATCAAAAACCGTTGTGGTTGCCGTCCAAACAATAAAATAGCGGCATGAGTTGGCCTACCTGAATCCAACAAATTTAAATGAGTTAATAACTCAAATGGTGTAGCACCTTCTGCTAAGGGAAAACCACGCGCCCGTTTAGCACTACGCAAGAAAAAAGCCATTCGCTCGTCATCCAGATCCTCCAGGGTAGCATTACGGCAAGCTGCTGAATCAAAGGGCCCATTGCGAATTAATTCATGCTCCTCTAAATACTGTACTAATGCGGCATAAACGCCGCCAATTAACTCGGACATGCTTGTATAGCGGCGACGTATCAGCTCATTACCCACACGCTGAATTAAGGCAAGCATTTTCGGATGACGATCTTGATCATCAGCTCCTTTTACAAAGATCAGGCGGTTTTTATGACATGCTGTGGCTTCATTAAACTCAATTTCAGTAGGAGAAAGGCCTTTCATTTCCTCATGACCATAATCATTACCAAGTAATCCGATGTACACATCACAACGTGCAACTTCACTCAAATAAAGCTCATCTGCACGACGATCTAATGCTGGAACATCCTCAAATATAAATGGTTCAAAAAATCTACGCATAAGCGGATCATCACGCAACCAATCACGCAAAGCCAATCTATCCGCAACAAATTCTTTTTGTACACTGCTGATAAAAATACGCAGAGGTTTCATATCAAACCTATCCTTTTATATGTTTCATTAAAAAATTTGAAATGTGCTGCATTGGTTTTCTCAATCGCTCAACATCTCGCATGATATACCCTGCTGTCACGTCATGATTCATTTTATGATTTAATAAGCGTTTCAAAGCATAGGCAGGGAGATCAAGTCCTTCTGCTATGGTGGCAAAGGTTCTGCGCAAGTCATGCAAAGTAAAAGGAACACCGGATAATTCTACTACTTTCAATACTGCTTTTTTAGGATCAGAAATATAGCCTGTTTTACTATCAGCTGGAAAGATGAATTCACTGGTTTTTTGTAGACTTTTTCTCTCCAGAATCTCATTAATAAAATCTGACATTGGCAGGGTATGAACCTCTCTGTTTTTGGTATCTTGTAGCGTAATGGTTTTAGATTTCAGATCTATGTCACTCCAACGCAAGGAACTAACTTCCGTTTTGCGCATTCCAGTAAACAGCAATAACAAAAAATAATCGTGCCACAATAAAGCATTGCGGTACTCCTCCCCTTCTATCAATCGCATAATCCCTTTATACCAATCAGCAAGTTGGTGCGGTTTAATGACTGTTTGCTTGCGATCCACTCTAAACCATCCTCGAGTATGTGACAGGTACTTCACAGGATTAACCACAATAATCGGTTGGCCATCACCGGTTTGATATTCATACATAGCAAAGTTAAATAAGGCCCTTAATACTCGCATGGCATTATTAGCTCGTGCTTTGCTATGGGTAGTACCATGCTCCGAATGACGTTTAGCTATCATCTCGCGAGTTATTTTGGTGATGGGCTTATCTAACCAGTCTGAAACTACCTCGTGAAGTACGGAGTGATAATCAGTCAATGTTCTAGGCTTTAAATCTTTGCGTGCTTTCAGATAATCATTAAGCACCTGATTCAAAGTCATGGCATTAACTTTTTGGGTCTTCTTCTCAGCAATAGGATCATCACCTCTGGCTACACTACCCAATAAAGTTTTGGCCTGTTTACGCGCCTCCTCAGCAGTAATGTTGCCATATTTACCAAGCGTTACTCGTTTCACACGCCCATTAATGCGTGTTTCCACAACAAAGCTCTTTACACCTCCGGCAGTAATTCTCAGGGCAAAGCCTTTCAAGGTTTCATCACGATAGAAAGATTGATCTTTCCCAGCTGTAGGTTCGAGTTTATCAATGACTGATTTAGTCAGTCGTACAGTATTTTGATTCACAGCCATCATTCCTTCAATAATCTCATGTAGACACCATGTAGACAGATTATTTAAAACTTAATAATATTCAATGTGGCTGATTATGGCTTATAAGTCCTTTATTTAAACGGGATTTAAAAGGAATTGAAAATAATTAAAAGTTACTACAAGAAGCAGAATACAGACTAATAATCCGTTGGTCCAAGGTTCAAGTCCTTGTGGGCCCACCAATAAAATCAATAACTTACGTTCTTTTTCCCGAGTCCCTGTTACCCAGCTTCGGGACTTCTTCGGGACCTAGATGCAATATTCATAGTGAAATTGCATTTGAGTCCTCATGTAAAGCCTGTCTTGGTTTAAAACTTGTATTACGCAAAAGTGTTAAAACCACTCCACTTTGTTGCTTTCCACAAACTTTATTGGCTGCCTCGTAAAGATTTTGCAAATCAGCTGATGAATAATGCGTGGTGATTCGACCAGAGCGATGCCCGAGCAAATCTTGCCGATCTTCAAAACTCACTCCAGCAGCACGTAACCGCCGACCAAACGTGTGTTTTAAGTCATGCACTCTTACCGGCGCCATCATCATCCCCAATCTCATGGCGGAACGTTTAGTCGGGAACCCTGGTGTAAAACTGTGTAACAACAATGTTCTTTAAAAATCAGGCGATTCAACTACATATGCGATGATCGGCATGTTGACTGCTTTTTCTACGTCCAGCAATGGGCATTGCGCATGCCTAAACCTTTTCAAAAACCACAACCCAAGCGGGAGTAAGCCTCCCCAAATGGGTTGTGCGCTCCTGCCCAATCAAGGAGATAAACATGGATACCCCACAAATCTACGTGGCCTGCCTCGCTGCATACAACAGCGGCATACTTCACGGAAGTTGGTTCGATGCAACACAAGGTGAGGATGGGATTTACTCAGACATCCACAAGATGCTGAAAGAAAGCCCGATTGAAGGATCTGAAGAGTGGGCATTGCACGATTACTCAGGCTTCGGTAGTGCACGAATCGATGAATATGAAAGCATTGCCCATGTGGTCAAGATCGCCGAGTTCATTGATGAATTTGGCAATCTTGGTGCTGCTCTTCTGGGTGAGTATTCAATCGATGATGCACGTCGATTTTTAGAGGATAACTACCACGGAGCATACGACAGCGAAGTTGAGTTTGCCGAATCGATATTTGAAGAATGTTACAGCGATGCGATACCCAAAAATCTGATTTATTATTTCGATTACGAAGCATTTGCCCGTGATTTATTTATCAATGATTATTTTTCGGTTGACGTTGAAGGACAAACACATGTTTTTTCAAATTACTAAATCTACCGCCCCGTTCAGGGGCTTTTTTATTTCAGTCGCATTCCTAAAATAGCGAATGCAAAAAATAATCAAACCTCTGACAACCAATTATTTAACTCATCAATGACTGTGATTATATTATTTGGCAAACGCAAAGCGGCTGAACGGGAAGCACCTAAGACACGCAAGTGCCCACTCCACAGAGCCTGCATACGCTCTAATTCGTCTGACTGAAACTGAACTGGAATAAAAAATGTCGTTCCTCGATTCTGAAATGTTTTAGCAATATTGTCTTTTAAAATAAGTTTATCAATAAGCTTGCTCTGTCGGCATAGTAATAACAAATCATGGTAATCTTTCATACGGCTATTAGCAGCACCTCGAGAAATGACCGTTTCCAATTTTTCAGCAAAAATCGTTTCCACAGGATACACATCCAGTGAGATAAAATTTTCAAACAATGGCTTTTCTTTATAGATAAATGAGGGCCAAATCAGCGTTACGGGTTCCACTGCATCACCTACACCAATGTCCACATAAAATTTATCGCTCATCACCCCAAACTGTACGGCTACTCTCGCTTGAAAACCAGGATAATTCATATGTTGATGATCTAAATCGTCGAGATTATCAAGCCGCATTTGAAATCCATCATTTAGATGAAGCAAGCAGATTTCTTGGATTATTTGCTCAACATGCGATTTTTCAGCATATAAGCGCTTGGCCAGGAGATCAATATCCGTGGTTTCTCTGCCAATAACCACATAATAGGACAAGAGCAAGCCACCTTTGAATATGAACTTATCTGAATACTCCGAACGAGAAAGTCTGGCTAAAAACCGCTCTAAAACTAATAGTTTCCAGACTTCATTGAAACTTTAATCTAATTCTTTAGCAATATGCTTTAATCGTGCTTTTAATGCCTGTTCATTCATGTTGTTACCGTCAAAATATAAAGATCAAGATTAATGCCAAACTGCTTGGCATACTGCTGAAGTTTTTTAATATTCAATTTTTTTCCACGACCACTCTTGACTGCCATTTTAAGCGCTTTAATAGCGATCTCTTTACTCAGATAGCGAAACGAATCAACTATTGTTCTTTCTTTATCAAAGACACTTATTGTTTCGTGTCCAATGGTAAACGTTGTTTTACCTATATTCATGTCACGCATTCTAACAATGCGAGTATGCTCGCGCTTAGGTGCAGTGGTAGAATGAGGAACAGCAATCCAATGTTCTCTAGGCATTTCATCCGTCAGCTCATATAGTAGCAATGCCGAAATGAGGCATACTACACCTTGAGGAATGCTTTTAGTAATGACAATCAAATCTTCCCATTGAAGATCTGCATCAACAAAGGATTCAACACCGCGATAAACACCATGACCAATACGTTCTATCCGATTGGTTTTCACATAGTAGCTAAGTCGGCTTGGATGGATCCCTGCTGCGCGGGCCTCAGCCGCGTAAAAAACTGGTCTTTCAAAAAGACCTTTTAATATATTTTCATTCGTTAGTTTCATACCTGAAATTTTAATTTAAAACCCAATTAAGTCAACTGGGTGTTAATATTAAAATGATGGCTTACAAATTTATAGTGGGGAATTTGCGTATTTGGGCGTATTGCCCCATAAATAAATGTTACCGAAAGAGGGATTTTTTATGAGGCAATTCGTCGTGTCATTGGTAAATTGACAAACCCTAACAAAAAGACCTATAATAAGGTCATAATATCAGTCTAATTATAGGGTTTCACGATGCAAACATTATTAGCAACACAAGTAGCAAGTATTAGCGAACTTAAAAAAAATCCTACTAAATTGATTAATGATGCGCATGGAAAACCTGTTGCAATTCTAAATCACAATATAGCGACAGCCTATTTAATTTCCGCAGAAACATTTCAACACATGACCTACTTACTCGATGAGCATGACTTACAAAAAATAGTTGAAGCACGTCTTTCAACCCCTTTTACATCGATTAAGGTTGAGCTTGATGAGTTATGAACTTCACTTTCATCCTCTAGCATTGAAAGAATGGAAAAAACTAACAAAAAACACACAGGAGCAGTTCAAAAAAGTATTGAAACGTCGCCTTGAGCACCCGCATGTAAGCACAGCAAAGCTCCGAGGAAATCTAAAACACTGCTATAAAATTAAATTGCGTCAATCTGGATATCGTTTAGTATATCAAGCTGACGATCATAGATTGATTATCACCGTTATTGCGCCAGCGATTGGGTATTTTACATCAACCCACATTACCCTATTCCCCCTACCAAAATGCTAAGCAAGAAGTATTCTGGGCACAAATAGAAGGTCGATTGATGGCCATGCTTGAAGGTGAGGAGGAAATCACGCTCTCGTTACTGAATAAAAGTACACATGCGTGTTGCATTACGTGTATTGGCCGATCGTCTTTCACATGTACGTGATGCTCAACTTGGTGTTATCACGCACGTTAGCTCACGACTTGCTGATTTTTGTCGCGAACTGGGTGATATTTTTTCTACCCCACTAACAGCTAATAATCGTTGGGGTGGGTTCAAAAATTTACGTGAACGATGGCTCGCTCACGTTGATAGCACGTTGTTACGACCCGTGCTAATCATTGATGAAGCACAGGAGATGTCGCCAGAAGTGTTGAGCAGCTGACACAAATGATGGAGCATTTATTGGAGCATGCCGGCAATGCTGGATTAATGACTGGCGTGCTGATCAATACGCTTTGTGAGCATGCGACAGGAAACAGTCGAATCCTTTGTAATATGTCTGGTGAGCTACTGGATATGGCAGCACGCCTTGAACGCCCGCAATTGGATGAGCAATTGTTCTTTAAGTGCTTCACTCCTCTTAAATCATCAAATAAACGTAAATCATCTTAAATGTGGAGATTAACATGAAAAAACAAAAATTAACCATTGAAATACCACCAATCAGTGATGAAGCTGCCGCATCTTTACAGCGTTTTCTTTGTGAATTACTGTCTGCTGTTGATGAATATTATTATTGTCAGATTCATCGAGATTACCTATCCACCATTCTAATTCAGCACGGGCAAGGAGGCCCGACTTTCAAGCTTTATTTATACACAAGCCAATAAGCCAGGAGCATCTTTCAGTTTTATGCGCACAGGCTTGTTGGCCCTGTGGGTAAATGAGGCTTATTGTTACATCATCTACATCCATCATTTATCGTGAAAAATCTAGCATCAAATTATGTGAGCACGCTCACTAAATCCAATACGCATCTTACTACTAGCGATATAACCAAATATAACCTATAATAACCATATAAAGAATAATAACAAGATTTAATGGTGTCGTACACGTTGCTGATCAAAAAACAGGCTAAGAAAGCACTTCAAAGTGTACCACAACCTGACAGAACCAGAATTACTGAAAAGATTGTATTGTTGGGAGAAAACCCCGACAACGCAAGCTTGGATATAAAAAAATTACAGGGCGAACCCTTTTTTCGCCTACGTGTTGGACAATGGCGAATTATTTTCGATAGAGATAACGAAGTAAAAATTATTTCGATTGAGAAAATTAAACCCCGTGGAGGTGCTTACAAATGAACCTGCAAACAATTAAATCAATGGATGGAAAGGTCGAATATGTCCTTTTACCTGTCGCTGCCTACCAAGCTCTGCGCCACCAAATTACTGAACAGTTAAAACAGCCAAAGGAAGATCAAGAATATGAGGTATTTGATCCGGCTGATTATATTGATAATCCTGTTGCCTTAGCTCGCATTCAAGCAGGTATAACACAAGAAGAGTTAGCCAAGCTTATGAGTGTTACTCAAGCCTATGTCAGTAAAATTGAAAATCAGGAAACGGTTACACCAAAAATGATGCAAAAAGTGACAAAAGCGATTACAGAGAATGATTGATTTCAAACCATTACATAAAGATGACCTACAGCTCATCTATCAATGGTTTCAAGAGCCAACCATCAATCAGCAATACGCACGTGGTCAAACATGGTCGCTCGAAGATATTGAAAATAAATACCTTCCAAGACTTACTGGCCATGACAATGTACCCAGCTTTATTATTTATTCGGATCATAAACCTATTGGCTTTATTCAACACCTGACATTCCGCACCCCATAACCCCGCCCTATGGATGAAGAAGAGAAACAAACGAAAGCTTGGTGGCACCTCAGTAAACAGGTATTCACCTGTGCTACGGATGCATCTATTCAAGTAGCATCTCTCAAAAAAACACTTAAGTTTCATGATGTTGATATCCAAATTGTTGAAGTGAAAAAACATGCTGGCAAGGGTCGTCCAAAAGCAGGTGAGCTACCTGAAACGGTTGGGTATCAAATTGAATATACGTTGACCTTAGATGAGGAAAAAGTTGCCCAGGCTCGAACAAAGAAAGGACGCTTTGTGTTGGCAACCAACCAATTAGATACAGCAATACTCCCTGATGCCGATATTCTATCAGAATATAAAGCGCAATCTGGCGTAGAATGTAGTTTTAAATTTATAAAAGATGATACTTTTCAAGTCGATTCTGTTTTCTTAAAAACACCAGCACGCATTGAAGCCTTAATGATGGTGATGACCCTATGTCTCATGATCTATGGGATATCGGAATATGAATTACAGCAGTCACTACAGGCAAGTAACGAAACAATTCCTAATGCAATGAAAAAACCGACCCAAACACCCAGCTTACGATGGGTGTACTTTTTATTTAGGGTAGTCAATGAGCTTACTATGCATGTAGGCGCCCACATACAGAGATTCGTAGTTAATATTAATAGCACGCTAAGGAGAATTATTGGTCATTTTGGTCCTCGTGCAAGTGAGATCTATCTTAAAGAAGTATAAATACAGGTCAATTTACGCACAATTTTGTCTTCATGGGTTTATTTCCTCCCATTATTCATTGGTGCTTTTTTTTGGGGGCATAAGGGCTGGATGTATTGCTCTCAATAAATGCATGTTGTTGTGTTTTTATTCGTTACGGGATTCGAGTCATTGTTTTGTTTTTGAGCATGTGATTTAATGAAAAAAATGCGGTCTGGGGTGCGGAATGTCAGATTATTTTTTATTTAATTAGTATCCAAAATTAAATGAAAATTCTTTCTTGCAGGGTGCGGAATGACCGCATAATAATTAACGTTTGTTTTTTCATCGACGCATCTTTTTGTTAACGCTTGAATAACGGGTTGAAGCATGGATACTCCTGAAGTACATATCGCTGTTCATGATAATAATTTGCCAGATCATACCAGAAAGAATAGAGCCATTAAATGCTAAGTTCGATCCTTGTTACAGCCCGATGTATGCATATCGAGAATCACGATTACGTTTTAGAGGCTTAAGTAAATCCACATTACATACCTTCATCATTTGACAGCTCAAATCACCTGATTACCGGGCTGGTCAATTTTATTTGAAATAATCTTGAACCCAGCCCCATTTAGATCAAGAAGATTTTCATGTGGAAAACCAACCATCAAATTGCGTGAGCACGCTCACCCTGGTCCGAAATCAAACCTTAATGCCAAAACCCCTTTAGTCAACTCACTTAACACGCTATTAAGGTACTTGAGGTGTTATATTCAATATTAAACCCAAGAGCTTTTGCAATTGGCCTTGAATTTTTTCCATTCTTTTTAAACTCAACAATGCCATAACGCTCCATTGTTTTTGGTGATGATTCACAGCAAGGGATCGAGCACCCCTATCGAGGAACATCAAAACGTTGATCTTTTTCATCATCACCATGACCACCTGAAGCAGTATTAGGGCCCTGTGGTGTATTGAATGGAGTAGCTAGCCCTTGACCAGCTTTTTTGTACTCTTGTGTTTTCAGGGTATTTCTAGCCTCAACAATAGAATCTCCCACAGCAGAAACAAGATTTTCTAACGTTAGATACAAATCATGATCCATCTTATCTGCATGATTCTTAAACAAATTTTCCAATTTAACTTTAACCTGCTCTAACACATCAATATTCTTTTGTATTTGCTCAGCTGGACTTAAATTTTCATCTTCAGGGATAGAGGCCGCACCAGTACCCTTGCCAGCACCAGCAGCAGGTGCCTCGACCGTAGGCTCGGGCACATCCGCTCGCCTACCTGTTTTTTCTATAGCATGCGCTAATGCCTCGCGAACGCGTTCAATCTGAGGTTTATTACCTTTCAATCCAGCTAAAAGCATCACAATGGTTTGAAGTTCAGCATAGATTGCTTGTTTTTGAGCTTCTGTTTCTTCTGGACTGAGCATTGAGTCAGGGTTAGCTTCCAGAACAATACCATCATCAGAACTTAACTCTGATACACCCTCTTCTGTCAATTCATCATCCATGCCCCCATCATGACTGGGTGAGGGTAGGATGAATGGGGGTAACGACGATGAATTACTTCTTGAACGACCTGCTTTTTCAACAAATGATCCTGTCGTTGCATTTGTACGGCTGCTGTCTGAGCTGAGTGTGGATATAGTGTCATCGTCTCTTCTAGTCTTCACTGGACGGACGAACCTGCCCGCAGCTCTTGCCACTGTTGCCGCGGTCCTTATATTCATAATTTCATCATGAGTCGTCTTAACCTTTCTTTGCAATATCTTAAATTTTTCATTTTCGTCTTGTTGTAATTTCACCAACAACCCAGATAATAACTTATTATCTGCTACTGCTTTGGGGTTAGTTAACCAAGTCCTCTCTTTTTGGGTCAACAAGCCAATCTCAAACTGCTCAAACTTACCCTGCCGTAAACGCGGATCATTGTATCTGTAAAAAACACTACCATTCGCCACATAAAGTTCATAGAACCGGCTTTCTTCTTGTTTTCCCAGTTGAATAGTTTTCACTTCATCACCCTAAATTTTTTAAAATACATACCTAGATTATAGGATATTTATAAATTTATGCTCAAAAAATGTATAAAAAACGGGACTCTTAGTCCCGTTTAAAATAACTACCTTCTGTGTAATATTAAAACTTAGCTGACATGTCGCTTGAGGCATCATTTTCAGGCATATCTCGAGGATCGAGCTTTCTCATTGCCTGATCAAGATGAGCTTGGGCAAGGCATAACGCCTCCTTATGTTGCTTCTTATCAGGTTCGTTATTAACTAGTTTTGTAAAATGCGCCACATTCTCCATCGCCGTCTGATAAGTAGATACACGAGCTTTACGCTCCTCATCTGACAATTGTCGCTGCCCCTGTACAGCCTGAAACTCTGTTTTCCAACCCAGAAACCTCATGCCCCTTTCAATAAGCCCTTCTTGCTCCTCCGCCGATGCATTTGGTTTCTCTGATTCAACTTTTGATTGTTCAGACAGTACCTTAGCTTTTTTTCGCTCTTCTTTTACACGAGTTTGGCGCTGTTCTTGAATATTATCTATTACTATATCTGCTTGTTGCACGATCCCTACAGCATGCTCATGCGTAAGTCTTGACATATGATGCTCTTTCCCTTTTTTAAACTGCTCTCTCACCGCTGAAACCACGTCAGCTTGAGCTGTTTTTAAATCTGCTTGTAATGCCCCCAAAGCCTCCTCACTCGCATTATACAATGCGTTTTTATCTTCATTAGCAAGATGAGAAATCGACTCTTTATTATCAGGTGCCGGCGAGCGTCCAAATCTTGGTTCTTTACCAATCATCTCTTTGATTCTTGCTTTGACCTTTGGAATAATTTCGTTTTGTTCATACAACTGATATCCCTTGGGACCCTCATAAGCCTTAAATTTACCCAAAATAGATTGACCATATTCCTGACTAGCAGGAAGGCCTTCCAAACCTTGAATCTTAAGAGCAATGATTGTTTTTAGGTGATCAGGATCAACTTCGTTTGGTCTTGGGCTTGTACACTCATAGACTTCAGATAAGATCAGTGCTTTTTCTAATTTATCGGCAAGTGCCAAAGCTTCTGCGGGCGTAAGTTTCCTGTCAGTCCTTTCATTTGGCTCATAAGGAAGAATATCCGAAAGCATTCGCTTTCTAGCCAAATCTGCATTCACCCGCTGCACAAGACCAACGATACCCTTAGACATATCACCCAATGCTTTAGCCGAAACGTTATACGCATCGCCCAAGGCTTTAACCGAAGCTTTTCTCACCCTACCTTGGTTAAATACATGATCAGCAGCTACAAGCAGTCCAACACCTATAGCAACAATAATCCCGATTCCTGTAGCAGTCAAAGCTCCAGCGGCCGTTAAAAGCCCCGCACTTATTAACCCTGATTCTATTGTTAACCCAGTGCCAACAAGCCAAGAAGCTATCGTTCCTGAGGTACCAACAATCCCAGATCCCATCGCTGTTCCCGTGCCTGTAAACCAAGATCCCATCGCTGATCCCGTGCCTGTAAACCAAGATCCCATCGCTGATCCTGCACCGTTAAACCAAGCCTCCATAGCCGCCAAATCAGATATGGCATTTGCAGTTGCAGCTCCTGAGTTGATCCATCCATACATGAAGTATCCTGCTGTAGCAAGAGCACCTGTACTACCAAGCGCGATAGCCGTATTTTTTATTGTAATACCTTCTTTAAAGGCTTGATAACGTCGAGCAGCAGCTTCCATTCGCTTACTAATATCCTCCATACAAGCCTTTTGCATATCTAAAAATTGTGCTGAATTGATGCGTGGGTCATGTGCTGCATCAACAATAATTCGTAAGCTTCGCTCCATGACTTTGCAGTCTTCTATTTGAGCCACAAGCTCTTCATAATCCTCAGCTGACGTACCTCCTGCAGCCTTATTTATACCTATAAGCTGACTTTTTTTAGATTTGATTTGCGCTTTATAATAATCAGGAAGATCTTTCATCTCTATCGTTTTTTGATCAATACCTACAACACCTACGGTGATACGTCGAACTAAAAATGCCTCTCGCATTTGATCAGGCACAAGTTCTTTAAATTGATCTTTATAACTCTTCTCTGCTCTATCTCTTGAAGCTAAGTCACCAAGTCGACCAAAAAACCCTTCGTTCTTCAAAATGGCTGGTTTGTTAATTTGATAGGCAGCTTTGTTAATTGCACGAATTTTTTTTAAATAATACGAGAATACCTTGTCATCTTTAAGATCAATTGGAGGAATAGCGTAGTCATTTTCGGTAGCGTATCTCGCCTGGAGATCAGCGATTACAGCAGCTCTTACTGCTTTCTGATCCGCAATATTTACTGATTGAACCAACGCTCCAGTTTCCCTTCCAATACCGGGAATATTAACGTCATAGCTGTATTGACCGTGGTTTATTCTTATCAAAATACCTTCTTGCTCATACATCATAGCCTCAATACCATGCTTGAGGTTATCGTTTGCTGTAGCAACCGTTGCAGCCTCTTGCTTCTCTCTTCTAACTTTTAGAGGTTGTGTAATCCAACGCTCAAACATGGTTTGTCCTATTTCTTTACTAGCTTCCTGCAATTCATTTACGGATTTTTGGGCATCGTTAAAGCTACTTATGCTCACGTCGTTTTGGTCAAAGTCTTGGTGAGAAATCACACTATCACTATCATTATCACTCTCTCCGCCAACATCCCTCCATATGGACTCAATGGACTCATTCGGATTGTTATCAATACTGCTCATTATACTCAGATCGTCGACGCTACTTTCTTGATCCAGCCCCCATATCAACAAAGCTTTATTATATGCCTCCAAGCTAAGTTTGTATGTATTCATCTTCGTCTTGTGATCTGCTTGAGCTTCATTATTAGACTGTGATATCAGTAGAGGAGGAGGTGGTGCTGGTGCAATTGGTTTATTGTTATTATCATATTCAACAAGTCTTTTTTCCTCAGCTGTTAGCTCTATTTTCTCTTGACTCATGTCCATCTCCTAAAAATTTGATCGTCACGAGTAAGTATAGACCATAATCATGAAAGTCAAATGAAATCCTTAAAGATTAAATTTAACCCTAATTGATTGCGTTGTTTAAGGCAGGGAGGTATGTGTGGGCGTGTGTAGAAAACTGAATCGGGTAGAGTAAGAGACAGGTTTTTACCTGTTCCTAGAGTAACAACCTATAATCCAAGCTAAAAATATCAGATATGCGTTTAGCAAGCTCTTTCCCGATTGTCCGTCTACCATGCTCCATAGCAGAAAGATTCGCTTGGCTAATATTTAATCGCTTCGCAAGCTCAACCTGAGTTAATCCTTCGCGATAGCGCAAACCTTTCAGCAAAACACCTGGTTCACCCGAGTCTTCTATTAAATCACTAAACACATCGTCAATAGCAAGGTAGCTTTTATTATCTTGATCAACCTTATAATGCTCCATAACTTCAACAGGAACAGCATAAAGGCCACCATGCCATGATACTTTAGCTACTTGGTTAGTATGGTGCTTTTTCGTGAGTGCCGACATAGTACACCTCCGTAATTTTTAATTTTTTATCAATCACTTCCCAGCAGCAAACATACGTTGGGCGCCCCTTACTTAAGTGGCCGTGTCGTTTGTCGCCAGGCATGCCTTTTAACTTCCCATAATTTTTCCAACCACCGCTTGTTGATGGTCCGTGACGTTCAAGATCTCGGATCAACAAAAGCAAGGAAGCCCGTGCCACTTGAGGGAGCTGTTTAATTTTTTTCAACTTTGGTTGGTGTTTTTATTTTACAGTTCATATTGACATAATATATCATTAAAAGACATATATCAAATAATGAAAATAATCCCTGATCGGAGCAGAGCAAATCAGGAGTCAAGTATTTATATATGCTTATAATCCAACCTAAATTTACTGCATCTGGCGTGGCAACAACTTTAGGCGTAAAATAACCTATAACGTGCTTATTACCGCTGGCTATGCTCTTCCAGAGCAACCAGGTAAATGCAAAACCTATACATTACATGGTCATGAATGAATGATAAAATAATTTTAGAGTGAAAATATGCCAACTGTTTTAAGGATTAAAGGTTACCGTTTTTTCTTCTTTAGTATGGAGGGAGATGAACCGCCTCATATTCATATTGAGCATGGAGATAAAGTTGGTGAATTTTTGGAGAAATGGCATGAGCACTTTAGCAATTAAATTTGATGACCATGCAGTAGACGTTAATTTTACCAAAACATCTGTGCATTTTGTGTTAGCGGATGGTCGGGAGATATCAGCCCCTCTAGAATGGTTTCCGCGACTGCGTGATGCAACGGATGCTGAGCGACAAGATTGGCGTGTTATTGGTAATGGAATTGGCGTACATTGGCCTAAGGTTGATGAGGATATTTCAGTTAAAACGCTCATGTGTGGGGTCGATTAAGACGGGCATCAAATTGATTGATCTATGCTTTTAAAAAGCGAAGAGGTCAAATCTCTTTGTAATATTTAGACAAGAAGTTCAACAAGAAGTTAAGGAAAGTCGCGCATTAATGAAAGAGCTTAGCTAATAGTATTTGAATTGAAAATTATATCAGCAATTGTACTTTCACCACGATCAAAAAAAACTAATCATGAATATAAATAGATTTGACCCCTTCAACCCTTATTGCATAACACCCTATTTAGGATTACTATTTAATAACATATACCACAAATAGTTTAATCATGTTTAAACGAGCATTAAAATTAGATCTCCCCCAAAAACAATCCATTTTCCTCTGGGGAGCTCGTCAGACCGGGAAATCATCTTATCTAAAAGAGCATTTTAAACGCTCGGTTTATTACGACTTACTCAACACACATGACATGCTACGCCTGACTAAAGCACCATTTTTGCTAAAAGAAGAAATACTCGCCTTAACCCCCAAAGAACGCAGTCGACCTATTATTATTGATGAAATTCAAAAAGTTCCGGCTTTACTCAATGAAATACATGCGCTCATCGAAAATGAAGCAATTCAATTTATTTTATGTGGATCTAGCGCTCGTAAACTCAAAACACAAGCCGTGAACTTGTTAGGAGGACGTGCATGGCCTTTCCATTTTTACCCGCTAACCTTCACAGAAATACCTGAACTTGATCTTTTGCGTGCGCTACAACAAGGCTTACTTCCATCGCATTACCTGGCAGACAAGCAATACATCGATCATTACTTACAAGCTTATGTTGATGTTTATCTAACAGATGAAATTCGAAACGAAGGTTTAGTTAGAAATCTGGCTGGATTTGCCCGCTTTCTCGATATAGCAGGATTAACCAATACTCACATGATCAACCTTAATAATATTGCTCGTGATTGCGGTATCGATCGACTCACCGTACAAAATTATTATCAAATTTTGATTGATACGCTGTTGGGCTATTTTATTCATCCTTATCAAAAGAAAAAAAAACGTGATCTTATTCTATCTAAGCCAAAATTTTATTTATTCGATGTCGGTGTTGCCAATTATCTTGCTAAGCAACCCGTTGTAACACTGCAAGGTGAAATCGCTGGCAAAAGTTTCGAACATTATATTTTTATGGAGCTTATCGCTTGGCTAAATATGAAACAGAAACGACTTGATATCACCTATTGGCGAACAAAGACAGGACTCGAAGTTAATTTTATTCTTGGTGATGCCGTTGCCGCCATTGAGGTCAAAATATCAAAACAAGTACACCAACAAGATCTCAAAGGCTTGATGGCTTTCTGTGAAGAGCACCCCAAAACAAAAGCTATTGTGGTATCACGTGATCCTCGCCCACGAGATTTAGTCATTAACCCAGATACAACCATTCATATCTTGCCCTGGCATATCTTTTTAACACGCTTATGGGATGGATCGCTCATCTCATAAGGCTTTCTTGTCGTTCTAAGCTCGTTAATATATAAATAGATTTGACCCCCTGTATACATTTGAAAAACGCCCGTGCAGCAGGCTCATCACGCTTTTCAGACAGCATGAAATCAACCGTTTAGCCTTCTTTGTCGACTGCACGATACAGATAAACCCATTTCCCTTTGACCTTAATATAGGTCTCGTCCATGGCCATGATACGCCAACTGGACGCTTACGCCGCCTACGAAAAGCTTCTTCCAGTTGAGGGGCGTAGCGAATCACCCAACGGTTAATAGTTGAATGATCTATTTTTAAACCGCGCTCTGCTGCCAACTCCTCAATATCACGATAGCTCAACGCATAA
>Ga0210011_1001366_pt1 | contig 22900 bp, 18 predicted proteins | sample CryGeymeta201502_FD_183972 | JGI IMG/M metagenome (GOLD analysis project Ga0210011, IMG submission 183972) | Groundwater microbial communities from Crystal Geyser aquifers in Utah, USA - Crystal Geyser metaG 2015-02 (SPAdes) (version 2) | ecosystem: Environmental > Aquatic > Deep subsurface >...
AGGCCGCGCACGATTTCAATTGAATCGGGCCGAGAAAGTGTTCGTTTGATTTGGTTTTGTTGGTGCATCCCAATATGATAGGGAAAGACGCCTTATTTGTCCAGATTTATGTTGGGGTAAAGGGCAGTGCTAGGTAGCGCGATCTTCTTTGCCCTGCGAATTTTCCCCATGCGCGCCCTGCATCTGGCGGTAAACGAAATCAACGAGCGCCGGCGAACGGAGTCGTATCTGCAGCAATCCCTTTCCATCCTGGCGGCAACCCTGGAATCCACGGCAGACGGCATTCTGGTGGTGGATCGCCTAGGCAGGATCGCAAGCTTCAACGACCGGTTTATCGAAATGTGGCAAATCCCGGATCACATCGTCGCTTCCCGGGACAACAACCTGATCCTGGGCGCGATCACCAGGCAATTGTCCGACCCGAAGTGGTTCCTGGAAAAATTCAGGCAGTTCAGGGAAACGCTCCCCCAAAGCGGCGACGCTGGTCCGGAAGTCATTGACCTGACCGATGGACCCGCCTTCGAGCTGACCTCGAAGCCACAGTGGATAGCCGAACAAAGCGCAGGCTGGGTATGGAGCTTTCACGATATCACCGAACGCAAACGCACGGAAGCCCTCCTAAGCGGTGAAAAGCAGGTACTGGAGCAGATCGTCAGCGGCGCATCACTGCAAGAAGTGCTTGAAATCCTGGCGCACAACATCGAGGCGCAGTCCGGCAGAATGTTTTGCACCATCCTGGTCAGCGATGATCAGGGACGGCTGCAGCACGCCGGCGCCTACGGCATCTCGAAGGATTTCGTCTCGGCAGCAAAACGTCTCATCATCCCTCCCACTGCCGACACCTTCGCCAGAACCCGCACAACGGGCGAAGCGCATGCCAGTTTGGACATGTCCAGCGAACCGGCCTGGGCAGACTACCGCGATCTGGCATTGCGCCACGGACTGCAGGCCCGCTGGGCTGCGCCTATCCATTCCACCACCGGCAGCGTGCTGGGCTTGGTAGCGACCTATTACCGCGAGTACGACAACCCCGATCCCCACGACCAGCGTCTGGTAGAAATCGCCTGCAATCTCACCCGTATCGTCATCGAACGCAAGCACGCCGAAGCGCGCATGGAATTCCTGGCCCACTATGACTCTCTCACCGGCCTGCCGAACCGCACCCTGTTTCGTGACCGCCTGGCCCACGCCATCGCCCGGGCAGATCGCGACAACCAGATGCTCGCCCTGCTGTTTATCGATCTGGACCGCTTCAAGACCATCAACGACACCCTGGGGCACCATATCGGCGACCTGATGCTGAAGAGCGTCGCGGAGCGCATCAAAACCTGCGTACGGGAAGAAGATACGGCCGCCCGGCTCGGGGGCGACGAATTTACCGTGATCCTGGAGCAGATCACCGTGCCGGAGGATGCCAGCGGTGTCGCCCAGAAGATCATTGACGAACTCGCTCCCCCCTTCAACCTGCTCGGTGATGAAGCCTTCATCACTGCCAGCATCGGCATCAGCATCTACCCCACGGATAATACCGACATGGACGGTCTACTCAAGAATACCGACATGGACGGTCTACTCAAGAATACCGACGCCGCCATGTATAACGCCAAGGAAACGGGCCGGAACAATTTCCAGTTCTATGCCAAGGAAATGAACGTCAAGGCGCTAGGCCGACTAGAACTGGAAAACAGCCTGCGCCACGCAGTAGAGCGTGGCGAATTCGTCCTCTACTATCAGCCCAAGATCAGCCTCGATACCGGGCAAACCGCTGGCATGGAAGCACTGCTCCGCTGGGTCCATCCCCGCCGCGGCATCGTGTCGCCTATCGAGTTCATCCCGCTGCTCGAAGAAACCGGCCTGATCAACCAGGTAGGCGACTGGCTGATTCACACCGCCTGCATGCAAAACAAGATCTGGATGGACGCGGGTTTCCCGCCAATGCGAGTGGCCGTCAATCTCTCCGCCCGCCAGTTTCAGCACAACGACCTGCTCCAGCATGTCACCCGCGCCCTCGATGATTCTGGGCTTGACGGCGATTTTCTGGAACTCGAGGTTACCGAAAGCCTGTTGATGCAGGATCCCGAATACATCCTGGATGTTTTCCATGAAATGGGGGCTCTGGGCGTGGTTCGGATCGACATCGACGACTTTGGCACCGGCTATTCATCCCTGAGCAATCTGAAACACTTTCCCATCAGCACAGTCAAGATCGACCAGTCCTTCATCCAGGGCATCCCGCACGACGAAGAGGATGTAGCCATCGTGACGACGGTAATCGGCATGGCCAAAAGCCTCAAACTCAAAGTGATCGCCGAAGACGTGGAAAACGAGGCACAACTCGCCTTATTATGTGAACTGGGCTGCGACGAGATTCAAGGATTTTTTTTCAGCCGGCCGCTCCCCGCAGAGGGTTTTGCCAAATGGCTACGGCGGGGAAATGTCATGGACCAGATTGTTGCAGCCTGCAAGGGGAATAAGGCGATGCGCCCATAACGGCAGTATGGGCGCATCAATCCGCCTTCTTGCACCGCCATTTCAGCCACACCCGCAACCGCCTGAAATCTTCCGCATCGATTGCATCCGGAAGAATCACCAGATGTTTCGCCAGGCGGCTGCCCGCCGGTTTCAAATTCAGTACGGTCAAATGAGGGGCAACGAAGCTGCTGCCGAGCAGAACAGCTTCGTGCCATACCCCCGCGCGGGTCTGGAATTCGCAGCGGCAATCGGCGTCGAGCCGCAATGCAATCAGCGAATGCCGCAGCGTGCGGAAACCATCGCGCCGCAAGGTATGCCAGGCGCTGCCGAGAAACACCGCCATCAGCAAGATGGCGAGCCAATGCGGCAGTGGCGCCAGCCAAAACAGGGCGGCAGCAAAGCCATACATTCCCACGATCAAACCCGCCAACCGCCGGGACGGCCCGACTGCGATCGTCAACGTCTCCACATCAACCCTTGTAAAAATGGCTAAATAACCTTATTTTAACTAACATCACCTTCAAACTCCGTCAAAATATGAATCCCACCTGGAAAGACCATCTCATTAAAGCGGGCGCCACACTAGTAAACGATCATGCCATTGATTTCGGCAATCCGGGAAAAGAGTTGCTGGCCACACAGTCCGGCGCCATACTCACCGACCTCTCCCATCGCGGCATGGTCGGCATCAATGGCGAGGACAGTCAGACCTTTCTGCAGGGCCAGACCACCAACGATGTCAGGCTGGCCACCGACCGCGCGCAATACAACAGCCTGTGCACGCCCAAAGGCCGGATGTTGGCGAGCTTCCTGCTATGGCGCGAAGATGATGGTTATTTTCTGCAACTGCCCGCCGCTCTGCAAGCCGGCATCCAGAAGCGGCTGACGATGTACGTGCTGCACTCCAAGGTCAAGGTGCGCGATGCCGGCGATGAATCGGTGCGTCTCGGCGTGGCCGGCATGGGCGCCGAAGCCTTGTTGCAGGCAGCTATCGGCGCATTGCCGCCGGACGTGATGGGCGTCGTCTGCCACGACAAGGGAACGATCATCCGGCTCGGTGCAACGCGCTTCGAGATCGTTGTACTCCCGGAACAAGGGCCTACTCTGTGGGAGGAATTAAGGAGGCAATCTACCCCGGTCGGCAGTGCCTGTTGGGAATGGCTGGAAATTCATGCAGGTATCCCCACCATCCTGCCCCAGACTCAGGAGCAGTTCACACCGCAAATGGCGAATTTCGAAGCCATCGGCGGCGTCAGCTTCACCAAGGGATGCTACACCGGCCAGGAAATCGTGGCGCGCACGCAATATCTCGGCAAGGTCAAACGCCGCTTGCATCTTGCCCATCTCGACGCGGACAGTGCGCCCCAGCCGGGAGATGAACTGTTCGGCGCAGAACCGACGGCAGGCATGGTGGTGAATGCCCAGCCCGCCCCCGCTGGCGGCTACGACCTGCTGGCGGTAATTCCCACCGGCAGCGTGGAAGCCGGCGCAGTGCACTTTAAAACCCCAGATGGCCCGGCCCTGCACTTCCTGCCCCTGCCCTACCCGGTCTAATTCGTAGGAGCGACCTCCAGGTCGCGAATTCGGTGGTTCGCGACCTGGAGGTCGCTCCTACCCGCCTCTACCAAAGGACACAAATGAAAATTTCCTTCCTCGGCGGCGCCCAACAGGTCACCGGCTCCTGCTACCTGATCGAAACCGGGGAGGTCAAATTCCTGGTGGATTGCGGCATGTTTCAGGGTGGCCGCGAGGCCGACAAGCTGAATGCGCAACCCTTCAAGTTCCTTCCCCGGGATGTTGCTTTTGTCTTGCTGACTCACGCCCACATCGATCACAGCGGCCTGCTGCCCAAGCTGGTTGCGGCGGGTTTTGACGGTCAGATTTACACCACGAACGCCACCGCCGACCTGCTTGGAGTCATGCTACCGGATTCCGCCCACATTCAGGAAATCGAAGCCAGCAGGAAAAACCGCCAGCAAGAGGAAAAACCGAGGAAGAAGTACAAACTCAGCGCAGAAGCCACTCCGCTGTACACCATGGCCGAAGCGGAAATCTGCCTGGGCAGACTGACGCCGGTTTCCTACGATACGCAGATATCCCCGCACCCATCCATACACTGCTGCTTTCGAGACGCCGGCCATATTCTGGGATCGGCCATTATCGAAGTCTGGGTCAAGGATAGAGACAAGCAGACCAAGCTGGTTTTTTCGGGGGACCTGGGGCAACCCGGTCAGCCTATCCTGCGCGACCCCTCCATAATCGAAGAAGCCGATATCCTGTTCGTCGAATCCACCTACGGCGACCGGCTACACAAAGACCTGCCATCGACCGCCGAAGAATTCGTGCATGCCATCAATGACACGCTGTACCGAAAAAAAGGCAATGTCATCATTCCCGCCTTCGCCGTGGGCCGCACGCAGGAAATCATCTATTTTCTTCATGAACTCACCCGCCAGGGTCGATTCAAGAATCTGACCGTCTATGTAGATTCGCCGATGGCGACCAAGGCCACGGATATCACCCTGCGGCACATGGAAATGTTCGACGAGGAGGCGAGGGATCTCACTGCCTGGCAGGCAAAAAGTCCCGTTCCGCTCAAGCTCGCTTTTACCGGTAGCGCGGAAGAATCCATTGCGCTGAACGACATCCATTCCGGTGCGATCATTATTTCCGCAAGCGGCATGTGCGATGCCGGACGCATCAAGTTTCACCTGTTGAATAATTTGGGAAAAAGGCAGAACACGATCCTGATCACCGGCTTCCAGGCCCAGGGCACGCTAGGAAGACGGCTGGTGGATGGGGCAAAAACGGCGCGCATTTACGGCAAGGAAATTCCCGTGCACGCGGAAATTTATACGATTGGAGGGTTCTCGGCCCATGCCGACCAAGCCGCCCTGCTGCACTGGCTCAAGCAGTTCAAACACCCACCCGCCCAAACCTTCGTGGTTCACGGCGAATTGCACGCTGCCCAAGCGCTGGCCGACTACATCAAAAAAATGAACTGGGAAGTATCTGTACCCGGCTTGGGGGACTCAGCCATCTTTGTAAAAGTAGCCGATGAAAAGCCATAACGCTTACTCAGCCGGAGGCGGATTGGCGCCACTCTCGTCCGGAGACTGATCCGGATTTTCCTGGGGCTGGGTTTTATTCAATTTCTGTTGTGCTTTTTCTTCTTTTTTTCTTTTCTTTTCAAGCTCTTTTTGACGCTTTTCATATTGAAAATTAGGTTTTGCCAAGTTATCACCCTTTAAGCTGGTATTCGTAATTAAGAAAGGAAATGAAGCCGGGCCTTGTAGCCGGACTAGCTGATCTAATATTGATTAGTTTAACAGAAACAACAGCACAACTGCGTCCTATCATCAGCACCAACTCGGACCATTGCATAACCCGGAAAGGTCATGAAAGGGTAAAATAGCATTTTATCCAAACACCTTGCTGGTTTAAAACCTCGGCCTTCAGGCCGATAGGAGCGTCTACCCCGGCCTGAAGGCCGGGGTTTCAATGGCGCGGGTTTGGGAGGGGTGCATACCCCTTCCAAACCAAAACACACCGGCCTGAAGGCCGGTGACTACATTGCTCCGCTTGACCGCCCATGCCATCCCCATCCGCTCAGCAAACCCTCCACGACGTTTTCGGCTACTCAAACTTCCGCGACGAGCAGCAAGCTATCGTCGAGCATGTCACCGCAGGGGGCGACGCGCTGGTACTGATGCCGACCGGCGGCGGGAAATCCCTGTGCTACCAGCTCCCCGCCCTGTTGCGGCAAGGTGTCGGCATCGTGGTGTCGCCGCTGATCGCGCTGATGCAGGATCAGGTGGACGCCCTCAAGCAGCTCGGCGTCAAGGCCGCCTTTCTCAACTCCAGCCTGAATGCCGAAACCGCCCGTGAGGTGTTTGGCCGCCTCATGCGCGGCGACCTGGATATCCTCTACGTGGCCCCGGAACGCCTGCTGATGGCCAATTTCCTGAGCGCGCTGGAGCAAGTGCAAGCCGGCCCTGGGCTGGCGCTGTTCGCCATCGACGAGGCGCACTGCGTGTCGCAGTGGGGCCACGACTTCCGCCCCGAATACCGGGAATTGACCGTGTTGCACGAGCGTTTTCCGGCGGTGCCGCGCATCGCGCTGACGGCCACGGCGGACGCCCCGACCCGGCGCGAGATCGTCGAGCGCCTGACGCTGGAACAGGCACGCCAGTTCGTCTCCAGCTTCGACCGCCCGAACATCCGCTACCGGGTGACGCTGAAAGCCAACGCGCGGAACCAGTTGCAGACGTTTCTGGAAGCCGAGCACGCCAACGATGCCGGCATCATCTACTGCCTGTCGCGCAAAAAAGTCGATGAAACCGCCGCCTGGCTCAAGGAAAATGGCTGGGACGCGCTACCCTACCACGCCGGACTCGACGCCGCCACGCGGGAGCGCAACCAGCGCCGCTTCCTGCGCGAGGAAGGCGTGATTATGGTCGCCACCGTCGCTTTCGGCATGGGCATCGACAAACCCAACGTGCGCTTCGTTGCCCACCTCGACCTGCCCAAAAGCATGGAAGGTTATTATCAGGAAACTGGTCGCGCCGGTCGCGATGGCCTGCCTGCGGACGCCTGGATGACCTACGGCCTGGGCGACGTGGTCTCGATGCGTCAGATGCTCAGTTCCGGCGACGCCCCCGCCGAGCGCAAACGGGTCGAACTACAGAAGCTCGATGCCCTGCTCGGTTTCTGCGAAGCCACCGCCTGCCGCCACCAGACCCTCCTGCGCTACTTCGGCGAGGAGCATCCCGGCAACTGCGGCCAGTGCGACAACTGCCTCGAACCCGTCGACACCTGGGACGCCACCCAACCCGCGCAAATGGCGCTATCCTGCGTCTACCGCACCGGCCAGCGCTTCGGCGTCGTCCACCTGATCGACGTGCTGCTGGGCAAGGCAAACGCAAAAATCGAACAATTCAATCACCAGAAACTCAGCACCTTCGGCATCGGCCAGGCACTCACCCAAGTCCAGTGGAGCAGCGTCTACCGCCAACTGGTCGCCGCCGGTCTGCTCAACGTGGACATAGAAGCCTACGGCGGCCTGCGGCTGACCGAGGAATCCCGCCCGGTGCTGCGCGGCGAAAGGGCAGTCTGGCTGCGGCGCGATGCCGAACCGGTCAAAAGAAGCCGAACCAGCAAGGCCGAACGCGGCGCCCGCGCCCGCGAAGCCTTCGCCGGCGCCAATGAAGAACCGCTATGGCTCGCCCTCAAAACCAAACGCACCGAACTCGCCCGCGAGCAGGGCGTGCCGCCCTATGTAATCTTTCACGACAGCACGTTACTGGAAATCCTCCACCGCCGCCCCGTCAGCCTGAGGGAAATGGGTCAGATCAGCGGGGTAGGGCAGGCCAAGCTGGCGAAATATGGGGATGAGTTTTTGCAAGTTTTGGAGAATGAGGCTGGGTAGGGCGGCAAAAGCTGCGCGCATTGCGCCGGGTGTTTCTCGAATACGGTTGAATATAAGCTGGTTATTGTGCCATACGTGGGCTGTAACGAACCAAGGAGTTCACCCTGCGGAATGCCGGTGAACGAATTCGCGTGATCTCAGCCATAGACATGCACCGAAAGGCGCGCACGATTTATGCGCAAACAGCTTAAAACGATTCCCCAGTTCGCGAGTGAGGCGGAAGAAAAAGTTTTCCGGGAAACACACGACTCCACGGACTATCTTGACTGGACGAAATCCCAGCGAGTTGTGCTACCCAACCTGAAGCCAACGACAAAAACCATTTCCCTGCGACTTACCCAGCATCTTCTGGACTCAATCAAGGCCGCAGCAAATTCTCGTGACGTGCCTTACCAATCGCTAATCAAGGTATGGTTGCAGGAAAAATCGCATAACCACTGATGTGGGTGTCGGCCATTCATCGACAGTGCAACAGATTTAATCTCTCCGGGTCTCTCCCCGCAGCTTGCTGCGTTTGTGCCAGCAATTTTCGTTGACATTAGCGCCATTTAAACCTAACATTCAAAAAAACAATTGAATACTTGATATACAGGCCTACAGGAGGAGACTGAAATGTCGTTGATCGAGACCATCGCCAGCCACGAGCAAGCTATACGCTTGGGGTTCTTTCTGGGGATTCTGACGATCATGGCTGTCTGGGAGGTGCTGGCGCCCAAGCGAGTGCTGACGGTTTCCAAGACGGTGCGCTGGGCCAACAATCTTGGGCTGGTGTTTCTCAACAGCTTCATCATGCGGCTGATTTTTCCTGCTGCGGCTGTGGGTATGGCTTCTTTTGCCGGCACCCATGGCTGGGGGATATTCAACTATTTCTCCCTGCCACCGTTGCTGGCCATTGCGCTCACCGTAGTGGCGATGGATTTCATCATTTATCTGCAACATGTGCTGGTTCACGCCGTGCCGGTATTGTGGCGCCTGCACCGGGTTCATCATGCATATCTGGACTACGACGTCACAACGGGCGCGCGCTTTCACCCGATCGAAATCATCCTCTCCATGCTGATCAAATTCGCGACCATCGTCGTGCTTGGCGCGCCGGTGGTGGCGGTAATCATTTTTGAAGTGCTACTCAATGCCATGGCGATGTTCAACCACGGCAACGTGGGGCTGCCACATACGCTGGACAGGGTGCTGCGCTGGCTTATTGTGACGCCGGACATGCACCGGGTACACCATTCGATCGAAGACGACGAAACCAACAGCAACTTCGGTTTCAATCTGAGTATCTGGGATCGATTGTTCGGTACCTGGCGGGAGCAGCCGCGCGGCGGCCATCAGGGCATGGTCATCGGTATCCGCGAATTCCGGGCGCCGAGACAGACCGCCTGGATTGATGGCATGTTGGCCATGCCTTTTATCGGCAAGGCAGGCGCTTATGCCATCAATCGTCGCGCTGGGTTGGGAAAATCAATCCCGGACAAGTCCAATTCTGGAGATGGCCAATGAAAAAAACATTGCTACTGCTGTTATTGCTGGCAGGGATAGGAGCGGTCGTGGTTTTTCGGGATCAATTGAACGCGCAGACACTCGGGTTGTGGATAAAGGATGCAGGTGCGGCAGCCCCCTTGCTGTTCATGGCGATCTACACGATAGGCACGGTATTCTTTTTGCCGGGTTCCTTGCTCACCCTGCTGGGCGGCGCGCTGTTCGGGCCGTGGCTGGGCAGCTTCTATAGTTTGACGGCAGCCACCGCAGGCGCGATGTTGTCTTTTCTGGTCGCCCGTTATCTGGCCTCGGAATGGGTGGCGAAAAAAGCCGGGGGCAGGCTGAAGCAAATTGTTTCCGGCGTGGAAAATGAAGGCTGGCGGTTTGTGGCGTTTACCCGCCTGGTTCCCCTGTTTCCGTTCAACCTGCTGAATTATGCGCTAGGGTTGACGCGCATTCCATTCGTCCAGTACAGCATCGCAACCGCGATCTGCATGTTGCCCGGCGCGGTGGCTTACACCTGGCTGGGTTACGCGGGCAAGGAAGCCATTGCGGGCGGAGAGGGGGCCGTACAAAAAATAATGCTGGCAATCGCCCTGTTGACCGTGGTCAGCTTTTTGCCACGACTGATCGGCATAATGCGCCGCCCCACCATGATCGAAGTGCCGCAATTGAAACAGCGTCTGGATAACAAAGAAGATTTGCTGCTGCTGGACGTGCGCCCGAGTGATGCCTATAACGGCGAACAGGGACACATAGCCGGCGCGACCCATATCCCGCTGAGCGAGTTGGCGCAACGGATTCAGGAGCTGGATGCCTGGAGGGGAAAGCCCGTCGTCACAATTTGTCGCACGGATCGCATGTCCAGCCAGGCGGCGCAACTGCTGACGAAGAAAGGTTTCAGCAATATTCAGGTGGCAAAAATGGGCATGACCGGATGGCTTAAAAACGCTTATCCCACCGAGTGAGGAGATCAACAATGCCCCCTGCCAAAAAGCGCCCTACCAAAAGAGCGGCCACGTGATGGCTTTCTAAGAGGGGATCATGAGCACAACTGCCGCACCCGTACCGATTTGCCATGCGCCCCGCGCTTCGTCCGGGGCGCAGCAGGATCTCATGCCCCGGCGCTATAACCTGGGCGTGCAAGCGCTCAGCATTGCTGCGTTTACGCTCGCTTTCGTTGGCTGGCTCAACGAAACCTGGCTGATGTGGTTCGACAATCCTATCTGGCTCAACCGTTATACCGAATACGCCATTATCCTGAGTTTTGGCATCTGGCGGATTATCGCGGAAAATAACGCCTATACCCGCAAACGCCTGATTATCCTGGTTAGCATGGTCACGCTGTTCTGGTGGCTGCTGCCCTGGCTTTTCCCGTTTTATGAACCCTATGTCGGATTTCTTTGGGCGCAGCCGGTATTTCCCTCCGTGCATGTACCGGGCGCACTGACCTTTTTTTTGATACTCGGCCTGGTCTTTCTGTTTGGCAGGCGCATCATCTGCGGCTTCAACTGTCCCTGCGTGGGCATCCGCGAAACGGTGGGTTTCGCCTTCCGTGATCGTACCTTGCGCAGCAACTGGGCCTGGGCCTTGCGCCACTCCAAGTGGGTGTTCTTTCTCTACTACGTCGGCGTGATGGTGGTGACCCAGTTCCCGCCGAATTCCTGGACAGTCACTTTCGTCGGCGGCTTCTATCTGGTTGTCGCCATGACTTATTTCGGCTCCTTCTATCTTGCTCCGCTGGTAGGCAACCGATTCTATTGCCGCTACCTGTGCCCCTACGGCGCGACCTTCGGTCTGCTCAATCATGCCGGTTTCTACGGCATCAACATGGACAAGGACAAGTGTAACGATTGCCGTCGCTGCGAACAGGTCTGCGACATGGGTATTCCGGTCTGGAAACAGGGCAAGGATTCGGGGCGCGTTACCGCGCTGGAGGACTGCATGGGTTGCGCCCGCTGCGTGGTTTCTTGTCCCACGGACGCGCTGGAGATCCGCGACGTGCGCAACCTGTTCAAAAAGTCGATGAAACAGAATGCCAGCTACCTGTTGAAGCGCGAACCTCTCGTGGATGTTTCCCGAAAAGAAGCCTCCATGCGCCCGGTTGAAGCGCGCAAACTAGACTGGGCAGAAATTGCGGTCAAGCCGATGCTCGCAGACATTCAGGCGCAGGCCAGCCGGTGTCTGGATTGCGGCGTGCCCGGATGCAGCAATGCCTGCCCGCTGCACAACCGTATTCCCGAATGGATGGAACAGATCGCCGCAGGCAACATCCGCGAGGCGGCGCAAATCGCCCACAGCACCAGCAACCTGCCGGAAATTTGCGGCACGCTCTGCCCGCAGCACCGTTTGTGCGAGGGGGCCTGCACGCGTGTCAAAGAGCGGGGCGGCGCGGTGACTATCGGCATGGTCGAGCGCTATTTGACTAATGAGGCGCTGGAACAGAACTGGCAGTTGGCTCAGCCGCCACAGCGTAACGACAAATATATCGCCGTTATTGGTGCGGGCCCGGCGGGCATGACCTGCGCGGACGAGCTTAGCAAGGCGGGTTGTCAGGTCGAGGTGTTCGACAAGAATCCGAAAATCGGCGGCTTGATGGAGAATGGCGTGCCATCTTTCAAACTGGACAAATCCTTCCTGGTCCGCCGTCAGCGCCTACTGGAACAGCAGGGTGTCGTGTTTCATGTGGGAGAGGAAATTGCCGAAGGCAAGCTGCAACAGCTTTTGCTAAGCCACGATGCCATTTTCCTGGGCACCGGCGCGCAATTTCCGCGCGACCCAAAACTGCCGGGGCAGCAACTGAGCGGCGTAAGCGATGCGCTGGCCTGGCTGACCAACAGCCAGCCTATCGAGAACCAGCGCGTCATTGTGCTGGGCGGTGGCGACAGCGCCATGGATTGCGCGCGCACCGCCATCCGGAAAGGCGCAAGCACCGTCACCGTGGCTTACCGCGATACCGAGCAGGCCATGCGCGCTTCACCCAAGGAAAAAAAGGCCGCACAGGAAGAAGGCGTAGCTTTCCTGTTCGAACACAAGCCAGTCGCAATTCAAGGCGAAGGCGCTGTCACGGGAATCAGCTTCGATGCCCACTGCGAAACGGTTCTGCTGCCCTGCGACAAAATCATTATCGCTATCGGGCAGGTGAACCGAACGCCGGACTGGCTGAAACGGCTGGGTATTGCTGCCACCGAAAAGGGCGCAATGGCGGTTGATAAATTGGGTCGCACCGGGCACCCCAGAATCTATGCGGGCGGCGACAATACCCTCGGCCCCGCACTGGTGGTGACGGCTGTCGCCGCTGGACGCCGTGCCGCGCAAGGCATACTCAAGGATTTGCGGATCAGGACAAGGAGGCTTTCATGAAACGGTATCTCGGATTGATCGCCATCAGCACGCCTGCGCTGGCGCACCATACCAAGGAACACACCATGGCTATGCAGCCACCCCGGCAGATCATCGCCGAAACCAGGCAGGGCGAGGGCGGTGAAGGAATGGGGTGGCTGTGGGTCGTTGTCGTGCTGGTATTCGGTCTGGGGCTCTGGAACTGGCTGAAAAAATGAGCAAGCCGCCCCGCTATTTCTGGATTCCGCTGATTCTGTCACTGATACTGGTGCCTGCCGGGTTCTGGTATGTGGGGTGGAGCAAGAGCGGGGAAGGTGCGGGGCTGTACTCCCGGCAATGGGTGCCGGACGCCATGTTTGCTTACTGGAACCCGACAGCCTTTTACAAGCCCGTAGATACCATTGTCGGTAAATTTGAGGGGGAACAGTGTGTTGCCTGCCATACCTCAGTGACACCCGGCATCGTCAAGGACTGGCAGGCGTCGCGCCATTCTCATGCTGAAAAGAAAGTGTATTGCAGCAACTGCCACGGCAACGATCACCAGGCCTTGCACATGCCCACCCCGGATATCTGCGCGACTTGCCATGCCACCCAGCACAACCAGTTCGAGGATGAAAAACGCTTCGGTTTCCCCAGCCACGCCTTGGCCATGGAGCGGGCGCTGGATGCCAAACATTTTGTGGATAAACCCAAGGCGGAAGTGACCGCGTGCCTGCACTGCCACTCGGTCGCCAGCAAATGCGATTCCTGCCACACCCGGCACCGCTTCAGCGCCGCCGAAGCGCGCCGTCCGGAAGCATGCATCACCTGCCATAGCGGCCCGCCGCATCCGGACGATGAAACCTATTTCCATTCGAAACATGGCCAGCTTTATCTGGCCCAGGGCGCTCAATGGGATTGGTCGAAGCCCCTGAGAAAAGGCAATTACCCTGCGCCGACTTGTGCTTATTGCCATATGCAGGACGGCAAGCATCAGGTTGCCGACAAATCGATCTGGAAGTTTGGCATCCAGAAAATCAATCCCCTGAGCTCGGGGAATGAAATCAAGCGCAAGCAATGGATCAAATTGTGCAGCGATTGCCATGAGCCGGAAATGGCCGCCAAAAGTTTGACCGCGCTGGACCAGGAACGTAAACGGGCATGGGACAAGCTGTTTCAAGCCGAATCATTGCTCAAGGGGCTGCGTCGGAAAAGCCTGCTCTACCCTTCCGCCAGGCAACGGCCACCCTATCCTGGCGATGCGCCGGACAAATTGTGGCCGCGCGAGGCCATCGGTTTCCTCGAGGGACAGTCTTCCGCCTTTTACAATGTCTCGCCCATTGAGCGGAATTATTTCGAAATGTGGTACTTCTCCAACCTCGGCGCCTACAAGGGCGCCGCGCACGGCGACGCCTCCTTTGTCGCCAAGGGGCATCAGGCCATGGAGCTAAGCCTGGAGTCGATCAGGAAACAAGCCGAAACCCTGCGCACTCTGGGTAAAACCCAACCGACTAATATCTGGTTGAACGGCGAGTACACCGACTATAACCGGGAGCATAACTGATGCGGCGGATTCTCCTCTTGATGCTGCTAATGTTGCTCAGTCCGGCTATTCATGGCAGTGGAAAGCAGCCCCCCAAGACCGTAATCGGCACTGACAAGGAATGTATTCAGTGTCATCCGAAACAGTTCAAGGAGTGGCAAGCCAGCGCCCATGCCAAAAAGCAGCCGGTGGCCGGGTGTCTTGCCTGCCATGGCGGACTGCATAGCGAGACCGCCAGCCGTTCGCGCCGCGACCGGGTATGCGTTGCCTGTCACGGCGGGAAAGAAGGCGCTGTCGTGCATAGTTACGCCAGTTCCAAACATGGTGTCCTGATGCGGCTGGAAGAAAACGGGTATGACTGGACGAAGCCGCTCGCCATGGCGAACTACCGCGCCCCCGGTTGTGCCTATTGCCACCTGCACCAGAGGAATCACGATGTCAGTGCCGGAGTGCGCGCCGATGCGATGAACAGGGAACGGCCCGTGCCAGACGGGATGCGTGCAGTATGCCGGGATTGCCACGCACCGCGCTATACCGCCCGACTGTTCGATAACGGCGATGCCCTGCTGGAAATCGGGCGCAAAAAATCCCGCGAAGCTGAAGCGCTCGTTCAAGCCGCGCCTGAACTGGGCCGCGAAGATCAGGCAGCGGTCCAGCAACAACTGCAAAAAATGCATCAGCATTTACAGAACGTCCGTTTGGGCGCAGGCCACCAGTCGCCCGATTACCAGTGGTGGCATGGCCAGCCCGCGCTGGATGGCGACCTGTTGCGTATCCGTGGCATGATCGACGAATATCGGCGGAAACATCCGGTTCAACCCAGGTAACCCATTAACATGAAACTCGCGAAGCGACTCGTTTACCCCCTCGCCCGCTCGCGGGAGAGGGTTGGGGTGAGGGAAATGGACATGGCGAGACGGGTTCGGTCAAATCCAGTACCTCGCGCTGGACATCGATGACATGGAGCGCCACCCGGTGCGGTCAACTGCGGAATCCAGGCTGATTATGATAAACGGCGCAGAAACCACCACTCGAACAGGCGCTTCAGGCCATGCATCCAGGAAAGCGGAGGCAGCACCACGCTGGTCCTGGCCGTGCGCCAGACAAACATGCCCGCATCGAGCGAATCCACGATGCAGATCAACTCGACCTTGAAAGTTTGCACCGGCGCCCGCCCGCTCAATTCGGCCAGCAAATTGGCGGCTGCTGCCATGGCTTGAAGATCGGCCATGTGCGCCTGCTTCGGCATCCAGTCGGGGCCGGGGAAACTGCCGGAATCGCCTGCCACGTAAACCTTGTCGCACCCTTCCACCCGGCAGTATGGGTCGGCCTTGAGCAGCCCGCCGGGAGAGCGCGGCAGGTCGGTATTGTCGAACCAGGCGTTGCCGGTCATGCCGGGCATGAACAGGATCAGGCCGGCGGGGATGTCGCCGCCCCCGGTCATCACCTTGTCCGCCGCGAAGCCCTTGATCTTGTGGCCGAGATGGGTTTCGACGCCGCGCGACGCCATGGCGGCAAGCAGCCCTTTCACCGCCTTGTCGCCAAGGCGCTTGCCCGGCTCCTTCATCGGGTTGAAAAATACCAGCTTGAAACGGTCGCGCCGGCCTTCTCGCACCAGTTGGGTGTGCAGGCCGAAAAGGAATTCGAACATCGGCCCGCCGCGCATGGCGGAAGGCTCGTTGGGGTTGCCGCCGAAGCCGACGGCAATCGTGCCACCCTGTATTTCCCGCAGCCGGTCACGAATCCTGATCGCCGCCGCCACACCCTCGCACGGCGTGATGGCGTGCTCGATGCCGGGCAACTTCTTGATGAAGCGCCCGCCGCTGGCGATGATTAGCCCATCGTTCGCGACTTCTCCGCTATCGGTGAGCACCACTCGCCCGCCGTCCCTGAGGCCGGTCGCCTCGCCGGCGTGGAACTTCACCCGCATGCGACGGAAATAACTGTCCAGCGGCACAACCAGGTCTTCCGGCCGACGCAGGCCAGAAGGAATCCAGATCAGGCTGGGCAGGTAAACAAACTCGGCCTTCTTGCCGATGACGGTGATTTCCGCCCCGGCGTCCTGGGCACGCAGCTTGCGCACTGCGGCCAACGCGGCGAAGCCGGTGCCGATAATCGTGATTTTTTTCATGCCCCCTCCGCCACCCAGTGCCCCGACTTGCCGCCCTGCTTCTCCAGCAGGCGGATGCCGTCCATCCTCATGCCGCGATCCACCGCCTTGCACATATCGTAGATCGTCAGCAAACCGACGCTCGCGGCAGTCAACGCTTCCATCTCGACGCCGGTGCGCCCCAGGGTTTCCGCCATGACGATGCACTCGATCGCCGCATTGGGCTCGTCCACGTTGAACTCCACGCCGACCTTGGTGAGCGCGAGCGGGTGGCATAGGGGAATCAGTTCGGAGGTGTGTTTCGAAGCCTGGATCGCCGCGATGCGAGCGACGCCGAGCACGTCGCCCTTTTTCGCTCCGCCCTCCAGAATCAGCCTCAGAGTAGTGGGCTGCATGGTAATTTTGCCGGTTGCGCGGGCGATGCGGAGAGTTTCAGATTTTTCCGCCACGCCCACCATGTGCGCCTGTCCAGCCTCGTCAAAATGGGTAAATCCGCTCATATTTGGCACCTGGATAATGAACTTATATTTCAAAGCGATTATCATAGCACCATGAATTTACGCCACCTAGTTTTACTCATCCCTCTGCTGTCCCTGCCGGCGGTGTTGGCCGATGGCCTGCCCGACTTGGGCGAGGCATCGCAAAGCGGGTTCTCCCCGCAAACCGAGCGCCGCATCGGCGAGGCCATCATGGTTGACGTCCACCATGACCGCAGCCTGGTGGACGACACCGAACTGACCGACTATCTCAACAACCTCGGCTATCGGCTGGTGGCCTCCAGTGAGGGGAATCGCCAGGATTTCGAATTTTTCGTGCTGCGCGACAGCACCCTGAACGCCTTTGCCCTGCCAGGCGGGTATATCGGCGTACACACCGGACTAATCCTCGCGGCACAGAGCGAATCCGAACTCGCCGCCGTGCTCGCCCACGAAATCGCCCACGTCACGCAGCACCACCTGGCGCGCATCATCGCCAAGCAGGAACAAAGCATGGTGACCACGCTCGCCGCGCTGGCGGTAGCGATCCTGGCGGCGCGTTCCAGCCCGCAAATGGCCAATGCCGCCATGGCGACGGCGCAAGCGACTTCTATCCAGACCCAGCTCGACTTCACCCGCGAGCACGAGCGCGAGGCCGACCGCATTGGCATACAAACGCTGGCCCAGGCCGGGTTCGACCCGCGCGGCGCGGTTTCTTTCTTCGAACGGCTGCAAAAATCCAGCCGCTTGTACGAATATAACGCGCCGGAATACCTGCGCACTCACCCGATCACCAGCGAACGCATCGCCGACCTGCAGAACCGCCTGGAAAACAAGCCCTATCGCCAGGTTCCCGACAGCCTGGAATTTCAGCTGGTGCGCGCCAAACTGCGCGCCGACGAGGGGACGCCGCAGCAAGCCATCGCCCACTTCGAGGAAGCGCTACGCGAAAAGAAATACAGCAGCGAAGCCGCCAGCCGCTACGGCCTGGCGGTCGCCCTGCTACGCGCCAAGGAGACCGCGCGCGCCGAGCGGGAACTGGCGCAATTGCGCAAGGCCGCTGCGCCCAATGCAATTATTGAAAATCTGAGTGCTCGGATCAAGGTTGCCGCCGGTTCGCAAGACGCCGCCCTCGCCCAGTACCAGACCGCTCTGAGAAGTTTCCCCAATCACCGCGCGCTGGTGTACGGCTATGCCGAGGCTCTGCTGCAGAACCGCCACGGCAACGATGCGCTGAAGCTGGTCGGCAACCGGCTGCGCCGCTTCCCCAACGACAGCCGACTCTACGAATTGCAGGCGCAAGGCTATGCCATGCAGGGCAAGATGCTGCTCTCTCACCAGGCACAGGCCGAAGCCTACACGCGCCAAGGTAATCTGGTCGCCGCCATCGAACAATTGCAGCTCGGCTTGAAGACAGGCGACGGCGATTTCTACCAACTTTCCATTGCGGAGGCTAGACTCAAGGCATTGCGCATCGAACATGCCGAGCTCACCAAAAAACCATAGCTGGGTAGGGCGGGCACGGTTTTGTGCCCACGCAGCCAGCGGAGTTCTCCGCGTGGGCACAAAAACGTGCCCGCCCTACAAAATTCACCGACAGCGTCAAGATAACTCTAGTATGCTTAAAGGAAGCGCATGGGTAGCAAGCATCAAGAAACGCCGGTACTGGAAACGGCAAGAGTAAGAAGCAGGCTGAAGTCCCCGCCGCTGTTCAACGTCATACTGCTGAACGATGACTTCACTCCGATGGAGTTTGTCGTCGAGGTGCTGCAGCAATATTTTTCCAAGACACTCGAACAAGCGACCGTAGTCATGCTCAAAGTACATACTGAAGGCGCTGGCCTATGTGGGGTGTACCCCAAGGACATCGCCGCAACCAAGGTGGAACAGGTCGTGGCCTTCGCCCGGCAGCATCAACATCCGCTGCAATGCGTGATGGAGGAAGTGAAATGATCGCACAGGAACTCGAAGTCTCATTGCATTTGGCTTTCATGGAGGCGCGCCAGAAGCGCCATGAGTTCATTACCGTGGAACATCTGCTGCTGGCCATGCTGGACAACCCCAGCGCGGCCAAGGTGCTGCGCGCCTGTGCCGCCGACATCGACGAGCTGCGCAAAACTCTGGCCGACTTCGTCGCCGCCCAGACTCCCACCCTGGCCGGCTCGGGCGAGGTGGACACGCAACCCACCCTGGGTTTTCAGCGCGTGATCCAGCGCGCCATCCTGCACGTCCAATCCGCCGGCAAGAAAGAAGTGACCGGCGCCAACGTGCTGGTGGCGATTTTCGGCGAGAAAGATTCCCATGCGGTGTATTTCCTCAGCCAGCAGGGCATTTCCCGTCTCGACGTGGTGAACTATATCTCCCACGGCATCAGCAAGGTGGCGGAAGGCGCGGCGGCCCGGCCCGAGGCAGAGCAGGAGTCCAAGCATGAAGCCGCTCCCGCCGGCGCGCTGGACAACTTCACCCTGAACCTGAATGTCCAGGCTCTGGCCGGCAAGATCGACCCGCTCATCGGCCGCGAACTCGAACTGGAGCGAACCATTCAAACCCTGTGCCGCCGCCGCAAGAACAACCCGCTGCTGGTCGGCGAGGCGGGCGTCGGCAAGACCGCCATCGCGGAAGGGCTGGCGCGGCGCATCGTCGAAGGAGAGGTGCCCGAAGTGCTGGCCGAGAGCAAAGTCTACTCGCTCGACATGGGCGCGCTGCTGGCCGGCACCAAGTACCGTGGCGATTTCGAGCAACGCCTCAAGGCGGTACTCAAGCAGCTCACCGAGGATCCGCACGCCATCCTGTTCATCGACGAGATCCACACCCTGATCGGCGCCGGCGCCGCTTCCGGCGGCACGCTCGACGCTTCCAACCTGTTGAAGCCCGCCCTGAGTTCCGGTCGGCTGCGCTGCATCGGCGCCACCACTTACAACGAATATCGGGGCATCTTCGAGAAGGATCATGCCTTGTCGCGGCGCTTCCAGAAGATCGACGTGCCCGAGCCCAGCGTGGAAGAAACCATCGCCATCCTGCGCGGCCTGAAATCCCGCTTCGAGGCCCACCACGGCGTCAAGTACACGGCTGCGGCGCTGACCACGGCGGCGGAACTGTCGGCGCGCTATATCAACGACCGCCACCTGCCCGACAAGGCCATCGACGTGATCGACGAAGCCGGTGCCGCGCAGCGCATCCAGCCGAAATCGAAGCAAAAGAAGACCATCACCCACAAGGAAATCGAGGAGATCATCGCCAAAATCGCGCGCATTCCGCCGAAGAGCATTTCCAGCGGCGATCGCACCGCGCTCAAGACCCTCGACCGTGACCTCAAGGCCATGGTATTCGGCCAGGACAAGGCGATTGACGCCCTCGCCACCGCGATCAAGATGGCGCGATCCGGCCTCGGCAACCCGCAAAAGCCGATCGGCTCCTTCCTCTTCTCCGGCCCGACCGGCGTCGGCAAGACCGAAGTGGCGCGGCAGCTGGCCTACACCCTTGGTATCGAGCTGATCCGCTTCGACATGTCCGAATACATGGAGCGACACGCGGTATCACGCCTGATCGGCGCCCCGCCCGGCTATGTCGGCTTCGAACAGGGTGGCCTGCTGACCGAGCAGATCACCAAACACCCTTATGCGGTGCTGCTGCTCGACGAAATCGAGAAAGCCCACCCCGACATCTTCAACATCCTGCTGCAGGTGATGGACCACGGCACGCTCACCGACAACAATGGCCGCAAGGCGGATTTCCGCAACGTGATCATCGTCATGACCACCAACGCCGGTGCCGAATCACTGACCAGAAGCAACATCGGCTTCACCACCGCGCTGCAGCAAGGCGATGAAATGGCAGAGATCAAACGGCTGTTCAGTCCGGAATTCAGGAACCGCCTCGACGGCACTATTTCCTTTGCGCCGCTCAGCCGCGAGGTCATCCTGCGCGTGGTAGACAAATTCCTGATGCAGCTGGAAGAGCAGCTCCACGAGAAAAAAGTGGATGCCGTGTTTACCGATACCCTTAAGGATTATCTGGCCAAACACGGCTTCGACCCGGCGATGGGCGCGCGACCGATGGCGCGGCTGATCCAGGACACCATCCGCAAGGCGTTGGCTGACGAACTGCTGTTCGGCCGGCTGACCCATGGCGGCAAGGTCGTGGTGAATATCGACGAGCGGGAGAATGTCCGGCTAGAATTTGCCGAGAACAGCGAAAAAGCCGTCAGCGTTTAGCTTGGCTGCAAATAACAAAACCTGATTAGTTACATTCCTCAGCTAGGCGCAACCGGCCAGCTTTTGAAACGAAATCTAGTCAAAAATGATGGCTTACCCATCTTGTTCGGCCCTTTTTGGGGGTCGAAATACCCAATTGATGGGCTGGCTGAGGAATGTAACTAATCAGGTAACGATATGGTGCGATTTTGATGAAACGCGCCAGATAAATAAATTTAAGTGGCGCGAAAATCTGTTGCGCGCCAAATGATATGGCGCGATACTGTGTTTCGCGCCATATTAAAGAGCGAACGACATGCCCAAAGTTGTATCATCTCAGGTATTGGATCGAATAGCGGAGCTGATCGCCCGCCACCCTGATGGGATCGGTGTGGAAGCGCTTTCGCAGGCGCTAGATATACCCCGCCGCACTTTACAGCGCCGTCTGTCCACTCTGGTCGGGCAAAAACGAATCTTTACCGAAGGCGAAGGGCGTGCGATCAAATATCGACTTGCGCCGAACACGGGTACTCTGAGTGTCGCCCTTGCGCCCTTAACCATGCAGGCTACCGGCGAGGTCTATGTTCCCATCTCCCCCGAAGGCGAAGAGATCAAAGCTTACGTTCGCCAACCGCGCCAGCAACGCAAACCGGTCAGTTACAAAGTGGATTTTTTGGAGCAATATCGTCCCAATCAAACCGCTTATCTGCCTGAATCGCTACGTGTCCAACTGCATGCCCTGGGACGCTCACCCGCCGAGCAAGCGCCATCGGGCACCTTTGCGCGCGACATCCTGAACCGCCTGCTCATTGATCTCTCGTGGGCATCATCAAAGCTGGAAGGCAACACCTATAGCCGCCTCGACACCGAGCGCCTGATCGAATTCGGCCAAGCCGCCGAAGGCAAGGATGCGCTGGAAACCCAGATGATCCTGAACCACAAGTCAGCCATCGAATATCTGGTGCGTGATACCGAGCAAGCTGGCGTCACCGCTGAAACCATCATTGCCTTGCACGCCTTTCTTTCCGACGGCCTGATGCCTGACCCGCTCACATGTGGCCGCATCCGCAACCGCCCGGTGGAAATCGGCGGCAGCGTCTATCTGCCGATTGCCATGCCGCAACGCCTGGAAGAACTGTTCAGCATCGTGATGAGCATGGCAGCGGAAATCCATGACCCTTTCGAGCAGTCTTTCTTCCTGATGGTACACCTGCCTTACCTGCAACCCTTCGAGGACGTGAACAAGCGTGTCTCGCGTCTGGCCGCCAACATCCCGCTCATCCAGCACAATCTGTGTCCGCTTTCATTCATCGACGTGCCGCAGCAAGCCTATGTGGATGCGATGCTGGGCGTGTATGAACTCAACCGCATCGAATTGCTGCGCGATGTTTTCATCTGGGCGTATGAGCGCTCTTGTCAGCAATACGTCGCCGTGCAACAGCAACTGGTTCCGCCGGACACCTTCCGCCTGCGCTATCGCAATGAATTGACCGAGGCCGTACGCGCCATCGTTCGCGGTGGACTGCCCGCCAACGAAACAGCGATACAAGCCATCATGCCCGCGACCGTGACACAGGAGGATCAGCCGCGTTTTGTTGCACTGGCGCTGGAGGAATTCAAGGCTCTGCACGCCGGTAACGTCATCCGCTTTGGCCTGCGCCCGCTGGAATTCGCTGAATGGCAGGAAAGAAACGCCGAGCCAGGCTGAGAAAAACCTGAGCCGGACGGGTCGGAACAAAAAAGCCAAATGTAGATACTGTTATCCCAGTCAACACCCATGCAACGCCGGATCAAACATTTTTCCTGACTTAAGGACTCCGAACGCAACATGAATGAGTTTACGCATCATCGCACCGATAATGAGCTTGGGCGGTT
>Ga0210011_1001382_pt1 | contig 22813 bp, 26 predicted proteins | sample CryGeymeta201502_FD_183972 | JGI IMG/M metagenome (GOLD analysis project Ga0210011, IMG submission 183972) | Groundwater microbial communities from Crystal Geyser aquifers in Utah, USA - Crystal Geyser metaG 2015-02 (SPAdes) (version 2) | ecosystem: Environmental > Aquatic > Deep subsurface >...
GATGGACGGGGGGCGGTTAACAGACCACGGCAGGCGGTTTGTGGTGGCGATGGAGCGGTTTGCAGATGTTGTTGACCGCGCTACCGGAACACGCTAGTATGATGCGAAGCATTCGTGTTTTCAAACGCCCTACGGGGCGTTTTTTTTGGAGGACTGCCCATGTCGCAGGTCATTATTTCAATGGGTGATGCCATTGCCCCAATTTCTGGGCGGGCATCGGTTTACCCCGCCGCCATGCGCAGCGCGGAAATCACATCGAGCGGCATAAGCCAGACTGCTGGTCTTTTTGCCAAGTATGGCGAAATCTGCACAGTACTGAACAACGGCAATGAGACAATTTGGGCTATCTTCGGCGCGTCACCTGTCGCCGCTGTGCTGACAACCCATGCGCTTGCGCCCGGCGAGCGGTTAGACGTTGGCCCAATGGAAGCGGGCTTTGACGTCGCAGTGATCAACGATAGCTGATACCATGCGAAGATGGCTAGATGGATTGATGGTGAAGCATGGCGCGACCGATTTCGTATAAGGATGGATTTGCAAAGGACGCCGAAAAGTTGGCGCGGCTTGGCGCTACCGATGCAGAAATAGCTGATTTTTTTGAAGTAAGCGTTAGGACTGTCTATAGGTGGAAAAACAATCACGCTGAGTTTTGTCATGCCTTAAAGGCAGGGAAAGATCAGGCGGATGATCGTGTTGAGCGTTCATTATATCACCGTGCGGTGGGATATGAGCAAGAGGAAGTTAAGATATTCATGCCTGCCGGTGCGGAAGCGCCAGTATATGCGCCGTTTATCGCCAAGATTGCGCCGGACACGACGGCTGCGATTTTCTGGTTGAAGAACCGCAGGCCGGATGAGTGGCGCGAAAAGCAGCACACAGAGGTTACGGGCAAAGATGAAGGCCCGGTGCAGATAGAGGACGTTTCAGCAGTTGACATTCTCCGCACCCGACTTGACGCAATCGCTGGCCGAAAGGCTGGCGGGCCTGAGCAAGGATGAGCGCGAGCAGGTATTGGCGGGTCTTACCCATGCGCAGGCCGAGGCCATACTTCACGATTGGCGCGGCTTTCACGCGCGCCCGGATCAGATCGCGCCGGATGGCGATTGGGACATATGGCTAGTCCTGGCTGGCCGGGGGTGGGGCAAAACCCGCACCGGCGCTGAATGGGTGCGCGAGCAGGTCAACAGCGGGGCAAAGCGGATCGCGCTCATAGCGGAGACGCAGAAAGACCTTGAAGAGGTCATGATCGAGGGCGAAAGCGGGCTTCTGTCCGTTTTCCCGGCAGACCAGCAGCCCACTTACCGCAAGAAGCCGGTGCAGATCGAATTCTCGACTGGCGCGATTGCGCTTGGCTATAACGCCACGCAGCCTGACCAGTTGCGGGGGCCTCAGTTCGACACAGCGTGGAGCGATGAATTAGCTAAGTGGCGCTACGCCCGCGAAACATGGGATCAGCTGCAATTCGGTATGCGCCTGGGCGTCAAGCCTCGCCAGATCATCACGACAACGCCGCGCCCGATTGAACTGGTCAAGGCTATTGTCGCGGGACAGGAAGGCAAGGCGGTCGTCACGCGGGGCCGCACGATAGACAACGCCTCGAACCTCGCCGCGCCATTTTTGGAAAAGATCAAGCGCCGTTATGAAGGCACACGGCTTGGGCGGCAAGAACTTGAGGCGGAAATCCTGGGCGATCTGCCCGGCGCTCTTTGGTCAATGTCGCAGCTTGACACATACCGCTTGCGCGATGCGCCCGAGGATATGGGCCGCATCCTTGTGTCGGTTGATCCGGCTGTCACGGCGACAGAGGACAGCGACGAGCACGGCATTATAGTTGGGGGCCTGCGCGGACAGGAAGGCATTGTGCTGCATGATGGCAGCTTGCGCGGCTCGCCTCTGGATTGGGCGCGGCGGGCGGTATCTCTTGCCGACAAATACGGCGCGGATGGTATTGTGGTCGAGGTCAATCAGGGCGGCGATATGGTGGCGCAAACGCTGCGCAGCGTGAGGCCGAATGTAAACGTGATCGAGGTTCGGGCCACGCGTGGGAAGCACGTCAGGGCCGAGCCTATCGCGGCTTTGTATGAGCAGGGCCGCATCCGGCATGTCGGATCATTTGCAGAATTGGAAAACCAAATGACGCAAATGACGGTTCACGGCTTTGAAGGCACCGGCAGTCCTGACAGACTTGACGCGTTGGTCTGGCTCATGACGGGACTATTTCCTGACATGGTCAATCCGGTTGTGGACGTGAGCCGGTTCAAGATCGGCGCATCAGGTGGATGGCTGGGGGCGTAATGGATAAAGACGAACTTCTCCGGCTTGCGCATGAGCGCATGAATGAGGCCGTCACGGCTGATTATGACAACTGCGAGCGAGCCGAGGGCGATTTGCAGATGCTCATTGGCAACCAATGGCCCGAGAGCGTCGAGACTGAACGCACATCGCAGGGCAAGCCGTGTTTGACGCTGAACCGCCTGCCGTCATTTGTCCGTCAGGTAGCGGGCCAAATCCGCAATCTCAATCCCGGCATTCAAGTCGTCGCGTCCGACGATGAAGCTGACAAGGACGTGGCCGAGGTCATCGGCGGGTTGATCCGTCACATCGAGAATGAAGCGGACGCGGCTAGCATCTATGAACAGGCGGCGGAAAGTGCTGCGGCTTGCGGGATTGGTCATTGGCGGGTCAGGACGCAATTTGCCGAAGGCGACACATTCGACCAGGAGATCGTGATAGAGCGGGTCTACAACCCGTTTTCTGTGTTCACCGATCCTTACGCAAAGCATCCGACGCGCATGGACGCGCAATGGCGCTTTATCGTCGAGGATATCCCGCTCAAGGCGTTTCAGGCGCAGTTCCCGAACGCGCGCACAGAGGATTTTTCGACCGAACACAAGCCGAACAACAGCGAATATTCGCGCACATGGTTCACGGGTGATACTGTATCCGTTGCGGAATATTTCTGGATCGAGAAGAAAACGCACACGATTGGGCAGTTGCCGGACGGGCAGATTGTGCGCGATCCGGTTGCCCCCATGAATGTAGTGCGCACACGCAAGGTCGATGTGCCGCAGGTCAAGTGGGCCAAGATCACCGGCGCTGAAGTTCTGGAAGGTCCGCTTGATATCCCGGCGCGCTGGATCCCGGTCTTTACTGTCACCGGCGAGGAATGGCACCTCGGGGAGGAGACCTATCGCAGCAGCGTGATCAGGTTCGCCCGTGATGCGCAGCAGCTTTACAATTACGGGCGGTCGGCCCATGCTGAACTGATTTCACTGCAACCGAAGGCCCCGTATCTGGTCACGACAAAGCAGGTTGCAGGGCTGGAAACATTCTGGAATGAGGCCAACAGCAAGAACCGGCCTTATCTCCCCTATAACCCGGACGAAAAGGCAGGCGCACCGCAACGTGCATCGCCTCCGGTGGCATCGTCTGGTCTCTTGCAAGAGATCGCCATTGCCGCGGAGGATATGAAGGCCACAACCGGCATTTTCGACGCCTCTTTGGGTAATCAGAGCAACGAAACAAGCGGGATTGCCATTCAGCGCCGCCAGATGGAGGCGCAGAACGGCACGAGTGTTTATGCCGATAACATGGTCAAGGCGATCTTGCAGACCGGCAAGGTGCTGGTGGACATGATTCCGAAGGTTTACGACACGCAGCGCGTTGTTCAAATCCTGAACGAAAGCGATCAAGAGAAAATGGTTGCAATCAACACGGTCCTGCAATCGCAGAATGGGGTCGTGAGCGTCAATGATCTGACCAAAGGCCGCTATGACGTGAAGATCAGCGTCGGCCCGAGTTACGAGACGAAACGCGAAGCGGCAGCCGATGGCATGATGCAATTCATCCGCGCTGTCCCGCAAGCGGCGGCTGTCACGTCAGATCTGATCGCCTTGGCGCAGGATTGGCCGGATGCCGACAAGTTTGCCGAGCGTCTGCGTAAAACCCTGCCAACGGGAATGCTGTCCGAAGAGAACATGACGCCCGAGGAAATCGAAGCGCGCGATCAGGCGGCGCAGATCGAGCAACAGCAAGCGGCGCAACTTCAACAGATGGCGCAAGCCAAGGCGCAAGCGGAAATTCGCGGCGACATGGCGAGCGCGGCGCAGGATGAAGCGGACGCCCGCAAGACGGAATTGGAATCGGCTTCCCTGCAACTGGAACTGGCAATCAAGTCTGGAATGCTAAACAGCGTGATTCAACAGGCGGTTGCGCAGGTGTTGCAGGGTCAGTTGCCTTCTAATCAACTTGGTCGAGGTGCGATTTGATGCCTCTGTGCGCAAGGTCAAGTATCTGATGGAAGTTATCTCAGCAATCCCCGAAAGGGGCATCGCCGGGCCGAGCGTCAACGGCCTTTAACCACCTGAAAGGGAAAAAATGAGCGACGAAACCAGCGCAGCCGAGGAGGCTGGCGACGGGTCGGAAGTCGTGCGCGAGGAGCCTGAAAAGGTAGATGCGCAGGAAGCCGACAGTCTGGAAGGGCAGGAAGAAGGCGACAGCGCGGAAGATGATAGCGAAAAGCCGCTTTCTGACCGCGAAAAGCGCAAGAAGGATCGCGAATACAAGAAGCGGTTGCGCGAGGATGCAGCGCAGGCGCGGCGCGAACTGGATGCGGCGAAAGCCCGTCAGGAACGCATCACCAAGGCTGGGGAATCATCGGCCCCGCCGCAAGAGAAAGACTTCGATGATTATAGCGATTACGTCGCGGCGAAAGCTGTCTGGCGCTATTCGCAAGAGGATCGCAGCCGTCAGGCTGAGGCCGTGGGGTCCGAGGTCGAGGAAGCCAAGCGAAAGCTACAGCTGATCGACCAGACCGAAAAACGGATTGTGCAAGAGAATTTTGCGGCGCAAGTCGCCAATGCCCGCACCAGATATACAGACTACGACGCGGTAGTAACCGCGCCCGATGTTCCGATCACCGATGCGGTGGTGGAAATCGTGATGCAGTCTGACGTTGGCGCGGATGTGGCGTATCACATTGCCAGCAATAAGGCTCTTGCGGCGGAAATTTCCGCCATGTCACCTATCGAGGCCGCGCGCGCCATAGGACGCATCGAGGCACAGATCAGCGCGCCCAAGCCCCGAACAACCTCAACCGCCCCTGAACCTATTTCCCCGGTCAAAGGAACGGCTTCGGCCACCAAAGATCCGGCGAAAATGAGCATGGCCGAATACAAGAAATGGCGCGCCTCACAGGGGTAAACCAAGGAGCCTAAGAGATGGCTAACGCACTCATTACTCCAAGCCTGATCGCCAAGGAGGCGCTCATGCAACTGGAGAACAACCTGGTGATGGCAAGCCAGGTTCACCGTGAATACCGCAAGGAATTCACCGGCGGGGTGGGCGACACAGTGTCGATCCGCAAGCCGGTGAAATTCTACACGGCAGACGGCGCGTCCCGCGTCAATCAAGATGTGGAAGAAAAATCCACCTCGATCACGATTGACCAGCGCAAGCACGTGTCGTGGGAATTCGCAACGCAGGATCTTACCCTGTCGGTCGAGGAATACTCGGAGCGGTATATCAAACCGGCGATGATCACCCTCGCAAACACCGTGGACAGCAGCCTTTACGGCCTGTATTCCAAGGTGTGGAATTCGGTTGGCACTCCCGGCACCACGCCCGCAGACTTCGCGGCTGTGGCATCGGCTGCGCAACGGCTGGATGAGATGGCGGTCGGTTCCGACATGCGATCCATGATGCTGACACCTGCGGCACGTTATGCCGTTGCTGGCAATCAGTTGACTCTGGATTCGGTCGGCACCAAGGGCACCAGCGCGTATGAAAAGGCACGGCTTGGCGAAATTGCCATGTTCTCGACATTCTCATCGCAAAACGTGCAAAACCACACGGTAGGCATCAAGACCGGCACTCCGCTGGTTAACGGTGCCAACCAGAACGTGACCTATGCAAACGCCACCGGCGCGAACACGCAGATGCTGGTGACGGACGGCTGGACCAACTCGGTGACGGGCATCGTGAAAGCCGGTGATATCATCACCATTGCCGGTGTATACGCGGTCAACCCGGTTCCGGGCGAAGGCACGACTGGCAAGACTGTGATGCGGTATCTCCAGCAGTTCACGGTCATTGCGGACGCCAACTCCGGCGCTATGACTGGCCCTGCAACTCTGACGATCTCGCCTGCGATCATCACCTCTGGGCCTTTCCAGACCGTGAGCGCAGCACCGGCAGACAATGCGGCGATCACCGTTCTGGGCACTGCCTCGACGGCTTACCCGCAAAACCTTGGCTTTCACAAGAACGCCTTTGCGCTTGTTACTGTCCCTCTGGAAATGCCGGATGGTGCAGCGTTCAAGGCGCGCGAAAGCCACAACGGTCTGTCGGTTCGCGTGGTCAAGGACTACGACATCGCAGAAGATGTGGATATCATCCGTCTTGATATCCTCTATGGTGTCAAAGCGATTTACCCCGATTTGGCGGTTCGCCTCTGGGGTTGATGACAACGGGGCGGGCTTAACGGCCCGCCCTTTCTTTTCGTGAGGTAATCCAATGGCAACAGCCCGTGACATTGTGGAGCGCGCCTATCGAAAGATTGCGCTGAAAGCCGAGGATGAGGCAATCACCGGCGATATGCTGGAACATGGGATTGAGACGCTCAATTCGATGATTTTCGGATGGGAGCTGTTCGGGGTTGATACCGAACATACTGCGCTTGCGGCAACGGATACGTTGCCGCTCGCGGCACGGTTCGAGGAGGGCACGGTTTATCAGCTTGCATCGCGGCTTTCGCCTGATTTCCTTGTGCCAGCGCCTGATGCAGACATGTTCTTTCGGGCCTTGCAGGCGGCTTACATGGTCATCGAGGAATCGACCATCAACAGCGCAATCATTCGCGTTCCCAGCAGGCTTGAGGGCCGCAACGCAACGTCCAGCGTGACCTGACATGCCAGCGATCGAGTTCGTCACGCAATCCAACAGGGACAGTGACAATCGGGCCGCGACGACTGAGCGGCTTGTGAATTTCTACCCGGAGCCGCTGCCGCAAGGCGCGAGGGCGCAATTTTCGCTGCGGTCGGTTCTCGGGGCAATGCCATTTGCCAATACAGACGCGGTGTTTATCCGCGCGCTGGAGGTTGTCCCGGATCTGGATAACACCAGCGCGGACAGGCTTTTTGCGATCTTTGGCGGCATGATTGCGCAGATCGACGCGGCGGGCGGCGTTTCAATTATTTATGCCGTGGCGGATGATGTAAATACGACGATCAGCGGCAACTCTGGAGATGTGACGATCTGTTCAGGCGGTCAATACCGCCTATGGGATGGGGCGACACTCACAAGCCCGACAGCGGGCGCGTTCTCGGACTTCGGGTCGGTTGAATATGTCGGGGGTTACACGCTCTTGACGGAACGCAATGGCCGCAGGTTGCAATGGTCGGCCCTGCGTGATCCATCGTCATTGCCGGGATTGAACTTTGCCACCGCTGAGGCGCGGGACGATGTAATCTTGCGCGGTGTGGCGATCAACGGCAACTATTGGATATTCAAGACCACGAGTATCGAGATTTGGCAGGTTACGGGGCTTGCGAGCGAGAATGCCTTTTCTGCCATTCCAGGCCTTGTGCTGGAACGCGGTCTGCGCGGATTCAATCTGGTGACAAAGTTTCGCGGCGGCGCGTTTTTCATCGGGTCCGACAATGTGCCTTACCTGGCGGGGGGGTCGGAAATCAAGGCGCTGCCCAATTTGGGCGTCCAGACCGCAATTGAAAATGGCGACCCGACGCACTGCCACTATCACGAGGATGAAGGGCACCAGTTTCTGTGCATCCGCTTTCGGGACCGGCCTGCGTGGGTGTTTGATCTTGCAACGGGGCTTTGGCATGAGCGCGCCGAGGGTGAGGACGACGCATGGTCGGCAACAGCATCCGTCAGGGCTTTCGGGTCTTGGCGCACGGCGCATACGGATGGGACAGTGAGAACGTTGCAACGGTCCAATTCTGACGGATCAGATGCGTTAATCCGACGAGCTGTGTCGCAAACTGTCTACAACGGCGGCGAGCGGTTCAGGGTTGGGAAGCTGGAGATTGTCGGGCGCGTGGGGCGCTCTGATTTGGGGCGCGAGGCGCGTCTTGGCCTTCGCATAAGCCGGGATGGCGGGAATACGTTCGGGCCTTCCATCGAGCGCGATATGGGCGATCTGGGCGAATACGAACAACGCATGGTGTTTCGGACGCTCGGACAGGCGCGGGCTTTCGCCGCTGAGGTTCGGGTTTCGGATGCTGCGGACCTGAATATCTATTCATCGGCAAATCTGGTGTTGGCATGAGGCCCAATGCGCAGGTCAAATACGTCAAGCCTGACGGCGCTCTGACGATTGAGGGACTGAAATTCATAGACGCGCTGGCGCGTGAAATCGAGACACTGAGGGCAGAAGTTGACGCGCTGACGGTGCAGGGCGCTGACCATGAATCGCGAATTACGGCGCTGGAGCCGTGAGGATAAGCGCAGCGGATGCCCGGCAATACTGGGCCGACCCTACGCAACAGTTAATGGGCACCACGCCTGACATTCTGCCAGAGAACGACGCGTTTGTTTACTACGCCAGTGTTGACTTGTGCCTCATGTTTCACACGGCCTTCTGGGATGGCTTCTGGATGGTTCACGCGGGCGTGAAGCCCGAAGGGTGGGGCGCTCTGGATGGTCAGGGCTTGGGCCTCTTGCGCGAGTTTTGGACCGACATTGAGCCGCGCGGCATTGTCGCTTGGATCGAGAGAAAAAACAGGCTGATGAATGCGTTCGCGCGCCGTGCGGGGTTCCGCGACATAGGCGCGTCTGAGCATCACGGCTTGATTATCAAGGAATGGAGGCCGGAATGGGCGGAGTAGTCGGCGGGCTTGTAAGCGGCGTTCTTGGCGCGAAGTCGTCAAAAGATGCGGCCAAAGCGCAGGAAAAGAGCGCGAACGCACAACTTGCGTTACAGCGCGAGCAATTCGACCGGACGGAAGAAAACCTTGCACCGTTTCTGGGCGCAGGCACGAATGCGCTTTCGGCGCTGCTTTTCGAGTTGGGCCTTGGCCCAGCGCCGGTCTTTGGCGGGCAACCCGGCGAAATCAAAGAATTCACGGATACAATCCCAAGTGCAGGCGTTCAGGGGTTCACGCGGCAAGGCGGGCGAAACGAAGGGCAGACGTTCTTTCGTGATGCTGGGCCACAGAACCGTCAACGGTTCAGGGTTGGCGATCAGGTCTTTGACAGCCGAGACGCGGCGCAACAATTCGCGGACGCCAATCCGGTCGGGGGCACCACATTCAACGGCATCCAGGCTTCACCAGCGGCCCTGTTCGCGCTTGGACAGGGGCGGGATACCATCGAGGCAGGGGCCGCGGCACGAGGCGGGCTGAACAGCGGGGCGACTTTGGCGGAGCTGGAAAAGCTGCGGTTTGGTCTGAGCGCACAGGACCGGGATAACCAGTTGAACCGCCTTGCGGGGCTTGTGGACAGCGGGCAGGGCGCGGCGGGGCAACAGGCGGTGGCGGGTAATGCCTTTGCGGCGCAGGGGTCTAATTCGCTGGCGCAGGCGGGCAATGCGAAATCGGCTGGCATCATTGGGGCAAACAACGCTTTCCAAAACGCATTCAGCAATATCTCGGGTTCTTTGGGCGCGATGAATAACGGCGCGGGGCCGTCATCCTTCGGCAACATATTCAGCCGTCAAGGGTTGTTCGGGTTCTGATATGGTAAGTGAATCCGATCTCGTTCTGAAAATCATGGCGCGGGGCGCAAGCCCGGCTCAGGCTTTCGGGATGGTGGCAAATTTCATTCAGGAAAGCGGGCTTGACCCTGGCATCAATGAAATAGCGCCGGTTGTGCCCGGCTCGCGCGGTGGGTTTGGCTTGCCGCAATTCACTGGACCGCGCCGTGTGGCCTTTGAACGGTTTGCCCAAGAGCGGGGATTGCCGCTCGATGATGTGGAAGCACAACTTGATTTCATCTTTGATGTTGAGTTCCCCACCACTGAGCGGCGGGCGGCAAACAGTTTCTTTGCGGCTGATACGCCAGAAGAAGCCGCGCTGGCGGTTTCTCGTGACTTTCTGAGGCCGGGCAAGCCAAATGAAGGGCGGCGTGTTTCCGAGGCAAACAGGCTTGCCGCGCTGTTCGGTGATTTGCCCCCGGATGCGGCGCAGCAACCGCAAGGTGACAAACCGGAGCAACCCGAAAACGCTTTTACCCAAGCGCAGGCGGGGTTCAAGGCCGCGCGTCTTGATCCCGCCGCGTTCCAAAGCCAGACAAACGCCCTTGCGGGGCTGTTCAGCCCTGAACAGGCGCAGACGCTCACAAACACGAATTTCCTGACCCGGAGGCTGCGCAATGCTTGACCCGAACATCATTCTTTCCGGGGTGCAGCCCGATCTTGGCAATGCCTTTGCACGTGGTCAGGCGCGGGGCGCATTGGGCGCTGAAATCCGCAATACGAACGCCATGCGCGATCTGTTGCAAGAGCAAGGCCCGAACATTCTGGCAGGCGATCAGAACGCGCTCAATGCGCTGTCACGGTTTGACCCGCAAGCGGCCTTGGGTGTGCAGGACAGCCGGTTGCAGGTGCAGCAACGCGAATTGGCGCTGACCGAGGCGAAAGAGACGGCGCGTTTGCGCGCTCAAACCGTAGCGGCGGGGCTTTCGGCACAGGAACGGGCGGCAGAAGCCGCTCAGTTGGACCGAGCGCTTGCAATGGCAACGCAGGCGCAAACACCGGAGCAATTCGACGCAGCCATGCGGGCGGCAGGAGCCGACGATCTTGTCGGGCAGTTTGAGAACCGGGATTTGTTGATTGCGGGCGCTCTTGGGCTGAAAGAGGCGCTGGAGTTCAACAAGGGGCCGGAACCTCAAAGCCCCGAAGGAAAGTTTGCAGCGGATCAACGCGCCGGATTGTTGCCCTCTGACGCTCGGCGCGGGTCTGATGACCAAAGCGCAAAAGAGGAACAGATCGGGCGACTTATGGAGGGCGGGCTTGATCGGAACACCGCGATTGCGATTGTCGATGGCCGCGTCAAGGTGGCGACGGATGCTTTCGGCAACATAAGCCTTGTGGACGCAGCGCAATTTCCGCTTTCCCCGCCGGGTCAGGGACAGCAAGGCGCGCAAGCCCCTGCGGCACCATCCGCACAAGGACAAGCGCCAAGTTTTTCCGCTGTGCCGGTTCCGGCGCAAAATGATGGCGTGGCGCGCGATTTCAGCGGGTCCACAGGCATTCCGGGCCTTGTGAGGTCGATTCAGAACGCAGCATCATCGGCAGCGGGGCAAGACCTGCCCGCGCCCGAAGTAGAAAACGCGATCAACACGTTGAATGCGCTCAATCGCGACACGATGGCAATTCTATCGTCGTCGCTTGAGGGGCGTCCGTCCGTCTTTTCCCAAGAGCAAATCCAAGCGTTTTTGCCGCAATCGACAGGCATTTTCCAAGGACCGGAGAGAACGCTATCGCGTGCGCGGGAGACCAGAGCGGCAATCCAGCGCGATATTGAAACGACCATGCAGGTTGCCAACGGCTCAGGCCAGTTCACGCCCGCCACGGTATCCCAAGCCCGTCAAAGGCTCTTGGCGCTGAGAACTGTGGCAGGCCAGTGGGATGCAATCGTTCAAGGATTGCAGTTGCAGACCCCGCCACAAGGCCGCGCAACCGGCCCCCGCCAAACGCCAAGCGGCATTACTTTCGAGGTTCTTGAATGACCGAGATTTTAATCGAGGGGCGGCGCGTTCGCGTGGGGGATGACTTCAAGTCTCTCTCCCCGGAACAGCAGGCGCAGGCGGTCGAGGAAATCGCCGCGCAGATTGGCATTACGCCACAGGGTCAAACAGGGGAAGCGGGCCAGCCGAGCGGCGTTGAAAACTTCGGTCGCGCAATCAATACCGGGATTGCGAGTTTTGTCGATAGCTTGGCGGGGCCGATCAACCGTAGCGCAAATGCGTTGATCCGGGGCGGGGCTGATGTTCTTGGCGTCGAGGATGCTCCCCAATTCAGCGAAAGACCGGCTGAGGGCGCTTTCGAGGCAATCCCCGGCGTTGATACGCTCGGGCGCGCGCCAGAGGGCCTTGTCGAGCGCGCTGGCGCTGGCATTGGTAGCGCGGCGGGGGCTATCCTGCCCGCTGCGGGTTTGTTGCGTGCTGTGTCTGGTGCTGGCGGCATGGTCGGTCAGATTTCCGGCGATATGCTCAGGGCTATTTCCACAATTCCCGGCGCGATTGTCGAGTTGGGTGCGGGTGCCGGTGCTGGTGTGGGCGGCGAGGTCGCTGCGGATACTTTCGGCGAAGGTGCGCGCCCCATTGGCGAAGTCGTGGGCGGTCTTGGTGTTCCGGTGGCCGGGGCGGCGGCTGGTGCGGCGGCACGTGGCGCGCAATCCTTGCCGGTTGTCGGCATGGCAGCAAACATGGCGCAGCGCACAATTCTGCCCTTTGCAGGTCCGGGCGCGCGTGTCGCGGCGTCAAACCGGGCAAGAGGCGTAGCGGAAAACCCATCGCAAGCGGCGCGCAACATCGAAGGCGAAAACATCGGTGGCCTGACCCCTGCGCAGCAATCGGGCGATCCCGGCCTTGCCTCGTTGGAAAACAGGCTTGCGCAGGAAAACCCGGAATTCTCCCGGGCTTTGCGCGAAGGCACAGAGCGCAGCGCGGCAATCTTGCGTGGGGAATTGCAGCGCCTTGGCGGCGGTGGCGACATTAACGACGCGGTTGATTTCATCGCGGGCCGTCGCGACCAGTTCGCCAAGCGTCTTGCGGGTTTTGTCGATTCCGCAGTCAAGCGGGCCGAGGCGCGCGTTGCCAAGCTACAGCCTGAGCGCCAGCAGAGCGAAAACTCCGTCATTGTGCGCGAAGAGATTGACCGGGCGTTTGGGCAAGCGAAAAACCAAGAGCGCAATTTGTGGTCACGGGTTCCACAGGACGCGCTGGTGCCGACGCAGAACGCGCGTGCCAAGTTTGATGGAATTGTGGAAACCACAGGATCGTCTTTGCAATCCGACATACCGGATGAAGCGCGCAACTTCTTCACCTCTGGCAACGGCGTGCCAGAAGAAACGACGGCGCGCGAAATGCTCGCCTTGGTTTCGAAGATGCGCCAAGTTGCCCGCGCCGCCCGTTCCGGTGAAACACCAAACGCAAACCGTGCAAGAATTGCCGATGAAATCTCAGAGGGCGTTCTCGATGATCTGGAAAACCTGCCTGCCAATTCGCAGAGGGTTGCAAAGGCCGTTGCGGAAGCGCGGGCGTTTTCGCGCGAATTGTCCGAGACATTCAAGCAAGGTGCGGTGAATACGATCCGCTCTCGCCGGGCGACAGGGCGGGGCAGCGTGCCCGCAGAGGCGGCGCTGGGTGCCACAGTAGGCACGGGCGGGCCGCGTGGGGCAATAGCTGCGCGGGATATTCGAGCGGCAACGGGAGGGGCGTCTGATGCAGCGACAGAAGATTTCCTTCGTGGGCAAGTGTCTGACCGTGCCGTGCGCGGCGATGGATTTTCAGACCGTGCGGCGGAAACATTCCAGCGCCAAAATCGCGACGTTCTCAACGAATTTCCTGCCGTGCGGGACGATATTCAAGGCGCTCGAGACGCAACAGCAGACGTGCAGGCACGGCAGACTCGTGTCAAGGCTATCACGGACAGGCTCAATGACAAAAGGCAATCGGTTGGCGCGGCATTTCTCCAAGCATCGGCGGGGCGCGAAGTCGCGGAGGCGGTTTTCGCAGCACGCAACCCTACGGCGGCGGCTCGGCAACTCCGCAACGCAGCGGCGCGGGACGGTTCTGGGCGCGCTCTTGACGGTGTTAAGTCTGGGTTTCTTGATAACCTGATCGGCACATCCAGCGCCCGAGGTCTCGACGCAGAGGGTTCGCCGTTCATTTCGGGAAGCAAGCTGAAAGCGAAATTGCAAGACCCGAAGAAGCGGGGCGCAATGGCGCAGGTATTCACGCCTGCGGAATTGGCGCGGGCAGACCGTCTTGCAGATCAGCTTTTAAAGATTGAGCGCGCTCAAAAGGCGGGACAGGCAACGGCAGTTATTGACGATCTGCCGAACACGATCTTGACGACGATTGTTCGCGTTCTCGGCGCTAAGGCTGGTGTGGCGGCGGCTGGCAGCGGCAATGCAGGCGTGTCTTTGCAGGCCGCTCAAATCGGCTCGGGGCGCGCGCGGCAAGTCCTTCAAAACCTGACCAACGACCGGGCCGAATCGCTTTTGGTTGACGCGATCAAAGACCCTGAACTTATGAGCGCGCTTTTGCGCAATGCGCGCGATCCGAGAGCTGAACGGGCATCCCTCTCACGAATTAACGCATGGCTGGTGGGCACTGGCGCTGTATCCGCAACCGAGGAAACGCAATGACAGACATCATCACATTTTCGCCTGTTCTGGCGGTGGACGCCAATGGCTTGCCAGTTGCCGCTGCAACGGCTGAATTCTTCGAATCCGGCACAACCACACCGATTACGGTCTATGCCGACGCGGGGGAATCCAGCGCGCATCCGTCGCCTTTGGTTGCGGATGGTAACGGTTTTTTCCCGGCTGTGTTCAAGTCCGGGTCTGCCGTCAAGGTGGTGGTCAAGACGCCATTGGGAGCAACCCTTTACACGTTTGACCCTGCGGTGAAGGTCGCAGCGTCTGGCTCGGCGGCAAGCGCGGTTTCGTTTGATCCGACAGCGGGTGTTCCGCAAGATAATGTTCAGGATGCGATTGAACAGATTGAAACGAGTATTGCGGCCAAGGCGAACACGGCCAGCCCTACACTTGCGGGGACGCCGACTGCACCAACAGCGGCTTTAGGCACGAACACAACGCAGCTTGCGACAACGGCCTTTGTCAACGCGCAGGTGATTGACGAGGATAGCTTTACGACAGACAGCGCTATGCGGCCACCGTCTCAGCAAAGCACGAAGGCTTACGTTGATGCGCAGGTTGCAGCGGTTGTTGAATGGACCGAAGTTGCGCCAGTGGCGACAACATCCGGCACGGCATTTGATGTTATCAGCATTCCGGCAGGCGTGACCGATATAGAGGTGTATCTATCAAAGGTTTCGCTCAGTGGTTCAGACTACTATCTGGTCCAACTTGGCGACAGTGGCGGTTTTGTGACAACTGGTTATGTGTCTCGATCGAATGTTGGCGATGTTGCTGGGCTTAGTTCAGTGACAACGGGCCACGCTATTTATGCGGCCAACGCAGCCACACTCACAACCGTGAAAATGAGACTGCATCACTTTGGTGGCAATTTTTGGCTGTCCGAGCATCAAGGCGTAGCATCGACAATAGCAAACAGTTTCATCGCCGGTGCCGGATATGGAACGCTTTCCGGTGAATTAACCCAACTCAGGTTGACGCGCAGCGGATCAAACATCTTTGACGCTGGCTCATTCAAGGTGAGATACAGATGACAATCAAAGCAACAAATGCCGTAACGGGGGATGTTTCCGTTCTGGAGCAGGATGCGCCGTCATTTCCGTCACCCGTAATGACGGTAACGCGCGGTCAATTCCTTCTCGCGGCGGCGGCGGCGGGCATCATCACCGAGGCGGTGGCAGAGGAAGCGGCGGACGGCAGTTGGCCCGCTGCGTTCAACACGTTCATTGCGGGCCTGAGCGCATCGCAGCGCATCGTGGCAAAGGCGACATGGGCGGACGGGCGGACGGTGAACCGCAGCAATCCTATCCTCGCCTTGATCGCGGCGGATCAGGGCGTGAATGAGGCGGGGCTTGACGCGCTGTTTGCGGCGGCGGCGGGGATTGCGGCATGACCTATCGCTGGTTTGAACTGAGAAAGGGCTTTGCGGGTCCGTTCACGTCGATTCTGCAAGCGCAGTTCATGTTTCTGTTCTGGATCAAGCCCCGCGTGGATCGACACAAGGTCTTGTGGATCATTGCCGCGCCTCTGGTGCTGCTCTTTCTGGTGCAGGACTTCTTGTATCAGGTGATTGTCGCGACGTTCGTTTTCATGGAATGGCCGCGCGATTTGCTTTTCACGGGCCGGATCAAGCGGCTTGACAAGGTGGGCGATTGGCGAGCCGAGAGGTTCAAGAACGTGCTGAACGAGATAGACCCTGGCCATGTGTGAGGTGCGCACAATGTATCTACAGACTGAGGTGGAATGATGGCAGACGTAGCTACAGATAGCTGGCACCTCGATAAGCGGGTTCCCGTGGCCCTAATTGTTACGCTCTTGGCCCAGTTTTCGGCGGGCGTCTGGTTTCTCAGCGCGGCGTTCAAGGATATTGAGGGCAACCGTCTTGGCCTTGCGCGGCTGGATACAGAGTTTGAGGCGCAACTGCGGTCGCTTTCCGGGCGTCTGGATATTACGGATCGGGCGGCAAATAATCAGGCGGTGCAGTTGGGCCGCATTGAGGAAAACATCAGCGGGCTACGGAGCGACATAAACCGGCTGCTGAACGTGCTTGAGAAACAACGGCAATGAAAGTCAACCAAGCGGCGCTTGATCTGATCAAGGAATTTGAAGGCTTTCGCGCCGAGGCTTACCGAGATCCGGTTGGCATCTGGACAATCGGATACGGCACAACTGACGCTGCCGGGGTGGGTATTTCGCCCAAAGCGGGCAGGACCATCACCGAGGCCGAGGCCGAATGGTATCTGCAACGCGCGGTGGACAAATTTGCGGCAGATATCCGGCCAGCCATTACCGCGCCAATCAATGAAAACGAGTTCGGGGCGTTTGTGTCGCTGGCCTACAACATCGGGCCGGGAGCGTTCAGGAAATCATCCGCGCTGCGGCATTTCAATGCGGGCGACAAGGCAAGGGCGGCTGACAGCATCCTGCTATTCAACAAGGCGGGCGGCAAGGTGCTGCGTGGTCTGGTGCGGCGCAGGGAAGCGGAGCGCGCATTGTTTCTGACGCCTGTTGAACCGGCCAAAGAACCGGCCAGCGGTGGCATCTGGGCGGCGATCTTCGCGGCGATTATGAGCATATTTAGGAGAAAGTGACATGCACTATGCACCGATGGTTCGGATCATCCTGCGCTACCTGATCGGCGCGGCCATCATGGGATCGCAGCAGGTTGGTGAAAGCCTCGCGGCGGATCCTGATCTTGTCGCCATGGGCGCGCTTGGCTTGGCTGCTGCGGTGGAGTGCGGCTATGCGCTGGCCAAGCGCAAGGGGTGGGCGACATGACCTGGCTCATTCTCGCATGGCGCTGGATCGCGGGCAGCAAGATCGGCCAATACGCCATCGCGGCGCTTGCCATTGTGGCATTGATCTTTGGCTTTCGTGCCAAATGGCAGGCTGAGGGGCGGCAGAAGGAAAAGCAGAAAGCGCAGGATGAGACAATCAAGGCGCACGAAAGGATAAACGATGCGGACATTGGTTCTGGGGCTACTGACGCTGAGCGCGTTAAGCGGCTGCGCGACATCTCCGACAAGTGGGGACGCGATTGACAGATTGAAGCCCGACGCGGCGGCTCATGCCGAGGCGCTGGCCGGTGATGACATGGCAGAGGCGCGCAAGACGGGCTTGGCGCTCTTGGCGCGGCTGGGCGCACTGGCGGGCTGGAAATGAGCGCGCTCGGACCTGACGACATCGAGGCATTCGCGGAAAGCAACGCCAATGCGCTTGAAGCGGCTGTTGAGTTCGCCCGCCGTTCTCGCAAGGGCATCCCGCCTGATCGGTGGTGCGACGGCACATCGGGCGCGCACATGGTGGCGCGGGGCATCGAGGCTTGGATACAAATGTATCAATTAGCGAGCGGTGCCTTTCTGCACATCCATAACGACGCAATGCGCGCCAATCAGGGCGCAACGGAGATTTACCCCGAGGATAGCAAATACAACGTCTGAAAGGATAAGCCATGAAACTAGCACTTTACGCGGCAATTCTGGCGGGCGCTTTTGCCGGTCAGGCATCGGCACAAGCCAACTGCGCCAAAACGGCGGAAGTCTATTCCATCTTGGCTGACAAATACGGGGAGGCCCGTGTTGCAATCGGGGTTTCGGATCGCGGCCACGTTGTCGAGTTCTGGGCTAATGCGGACACTGGCACATGGACGGCGATTATCACGGACGCGGGCGGACGTAGTTGCATCGCGGATCAGGGCGGGGCTTATGCGCCAAGCGGTCCACTCGGAGACCCAGCTTAAATGGGTATGACGCCCGATCAGCAGGAAGTCTATGACCTGCACACGAAAGAGGGCCTGTCGCTACGGGCGATTGCCGCGAAACTCGGCAAGGGGCAAACAACCGTAAGAGGCCTTTACGCGAAGGCGCAGAAATGGGCCGCGCTTGACCCCATAGAGCGACTAATTGGCTAGGAGCAAATAATGCAGATAGGACTCGGGCTCGGATTGAGCCGACAGGGCAGGGGCACGCCTCCAATCATCACCGGCACAAACCCGTCTATTCAACAGATCGTCGACGGTCAGACGGTGGCAGATGCTCTTGGCTCGTGGGGAACGGCATCATCAAGCGCAGCACCGGGCACAGAGATTGTCACACAAGAGATGCGCATCGACGGGGCCGCGTATCAAGCCTACAACGGCGCGACGGTGCTCAACTATACACAGACCCTGCGTCTGCGGAAGCGGGTAACGGACGGGGTAGGGACGCCAGAGCGCATTTTCGAGAGTGCGCAGATTGCCGTTGCGGGTATCGCCCCTGCTATCGTGGCAAGCCAATCTCTTGTTGGGCGTGTTTACTCGATCACGATCAGCAGTATCACGGGCGTCCCGGCCCCTTCTCTGTCATTTGACGTGACGTTCCAAGGTAACGCGCTCACGATGGTTGACCAAGGCGGCGGCGTGTGGTCTGTCACGGTGCCGGATAGCGCAACTTCGGGTGATGTGATTGGGACGGCTACAGTCACAAACGTAATTGATGTTGACATCTTTAGCGGCTCCTTGACGGTTCCGGCAAATCTTGGGGTGCCCAATCAGATGGTCGCGCCGACTTTGGCTGGAGGCGTTTCATCCGCAACACTTACGCTCGGGGCCGCGCCGACCGACAACGGGTCGGCAATCACAAACTACCAGTATCAAGTCGATCTTGCGGCTGGCGATTTTTCCAGCCCCATTGTTCAAGGGGGCCAATCGCCAGCAAATCTTGGCGATCCAATCTCCATCACGCCGCTTGTCGCGGGCAGTTACAAGGCGCGTAGCAGGGCGACAAATGTGGTCGGTCCTGCGGTCCTGTGGTCCAATGCGAGCAGCAACGCGACGGTAACAGAGCCGGTGGAAACTGATCCGCCTGTGGTTACTACGTTCGTAGTGGGGCCGCAACCTTCGGCAGACGCCGATGTTCCTGTTGAGATAGTGGTGCAGCCCGATGCGTCTCTTCCTTTGACAGCGTTCATTGTTGCCGATCTATCGATTGCCGGTGATCCAAGTGCTACGCAGGTCGAGGCCGGAGAAACGGGAGGATCTGTGCCCGCTCCGATTGCGTGGTCTCAGGCGTTTTCAAGCAACCTGACGAACCAGATCAATGCTCTCGCGGCAGGACTTAACGCCGACTATGATTTCTTTCTCGTGGTCAAAGACGCCTCGGGAAATGTCAGTTCGGTCGTGCCTTATAGGAATGTGAACATTGTCACATCTGGCGCGGTTTCAGATGTCTGGACAATCACAGCGGACACAGACGGCATCCGCTTTCAAAACGCAACCGATTTCACCGTGTCAGCAGACACTGATGGCATCCTCCTGGAGTTGATATAATGAGCGACAAGAAAGTAATCCTCCCGGCTGGAGCCTACAGCGTCAGGGACAGCGTGTCAGGTGTGATAAGCACCGTGAATGTCCCCAACTTGACGGCAGGGGCTATAGATCAGGTGGCCCCAACTCCGGGAACAATTCTGACTGTCAGCGGGTCGAACGCTACGGCGCAAGCGCCCTCGGTGTGGCAACAAAGCGCCGATGCGCCGGTTTCATGGTCGGATATTGTCGGTCAAACAGGAACAACCCTGGACACGACAGGTTTCACGGCGGGCACAAGGATCAGATACGGGGTAGACGGGCTGTCACAAGGTCTTGTCTATACGGCTGATGTGCAGATCGCAGCGGTTGCTGAGCTTCTAACAGCCGGAACAATGGGGTTGTGGGCCACTGTGGTCGATAGTTTGATTGCCACCAGCCCTGCCCTGGACATTGGTGCGCCCGCGCCGAACAGGCGCGTATATGCCGTTTTTGGCAGTAAGCTTACCGCCCAACGCGACCCGGCTTCTGTGACAATCGGTGGAGTTGCTGCGGTTAGAGAAAACACTCAAACTTCTTTCCAACTGGCTGCGGTTTATGTTTACTCAGCTATTGTGCCAACCGGGACAACCGCGGTAGTGGTCGCGGATTGGACAGGAACGGGAGCCACAGTAGACGCAGCGGCAACCGGGGTGTGTCAGGTGTTTTACGGTTACGGTATCGAGACACATGCTACAACAAATGCCTTCGCAATCTCCACCGTGTTGGCTGCCAATATAGACGTGGTTGCCGGTGGGAGTGTGATACTTATAGATGGGGTGAGGGATGGCAGTCCTAACACAGTAGACTATACCTTGTCGCCGGGCACTATGACCAAGACCGGGTTCATCAAAACCACGTTCCCTGCGTTTATTAGTGGGCTTGAACAGGGACTAAGTGCTCAAACAGGGAGGGCATATTCGGTGACGATACCGATTTCTAGACAGCAAAACATGGTCCTTGTGTCTGTGAGAAAGGTCGCGTGATGGCTAATACCGTATCCAGCTACACTATTGGCACTCCAGCCGGGCCTGGGACGCTTAACATTACTCTGGAAGTTAATGGAGGTTTAGTAGACGGCAGCGGGGTTGCCTACACGTATGCCCCTCATTCATTTAGCGTTGAAGCCTTTGTTACAAACTCTCCAGTTTCAGCAGAGAACGTAGGCAACTACGACGCGACGTTCCACAAAATTTACTATGTTCACGATCACGGCGATCCGGGAACCTTGTTCACTGTTCCTAGCCTACCGCCCGGTGCGACGAGGCACAAAAACAGGAATGAAAGCATTGGCAAGTTCGCGCAGCATATGTATCGAACGCCTGGAACCTATACGTGGACCGTTCATGCCTATGACATTTATGGAAACTGGGGGTCAGCGTCTTTTGAAGTGGTAGTCAAAGACCCTGACAACGGGACAGATGGCTATGAAGTTTTGGGTAACACGATTATCGTCGCAGATGATGGGAATTTTACTGGCGCACCCCCGTCGTTGGAGGTAAATCGGGTCACTACTTGGGCAGCTGCAATTAGTAGAATTGACGCCATTCATTTGAGTGGCAACAAAAACAAAATCCGCGTATTACTAAAGCGTGGTGGTGGTTACACAGTATTTTCTAACTGGAGACAAGACTGGAGCACACCATCTCATATTTGGGGTGATTGGGGAGCACCAACTGATCCTCGGCCAGTTATCATGGCCGACGAGTCTTATGCAGGCAATCAGATGCTTAGCGCAGGGCATGCCGCACCTCCGAGGCAGTTCAAGATGTTCAATCTTGAATTTGACTGGAATTGGGATTCAACAGTTGAGAGATTTATTCCTTTCAACACTCCTACTTTGTTTATTTCAGGTCAACATTGGATTGATTGGCAACTTGATAATTGCACCATGAGCGGTACTGGTGTTATGGGCAACCCAGGTAACTCTAACTATGCTGGCGCGCGTGCTGTTGTCAGCGAAGTCGCCATGACAGATTTCAAGGACTTCATGCAGATAGCCTCTGCCAATTATGACTATTATGCCTCCGGTGTGTCCATAGTGCAGAATGTCAACGCGATGAACGGCGGTGAAAATCGTGGAGTGACATCTGAGTCTGTTTATGCCCGAAATGCTCATAACGGTTTCCGGGGTAGTTATCCAAGGTTTTCTGTTTGCAATTCGGAACTTTTTGGTAAGCATGGTTGGACTATCCAAAACATATTTTTGGATCAGCCTATGTTCAGGCTCAACAGTGCAGGAATAAGTGTTACTTCCAATAACCGATATATTGTCGCAAGAAACTTTTGCGAAACCTCCATAACAGGTGAGTCTGCCAATGGGGAGACACAAGCTACACTGAATGGACTCCTTACACAAAACTATGTGATCGGGCGACCCACTGACGAATATCTTTGGCGGTGGCAGGCACCGGGTTGGACCGCGCGGGATAACATCTTTGTCATGCCAGCGGTGCCTAAGCTCACTACACCGCTTGATGGTTTCATATTCTTCAACAAGGCGAACACTGATGCTACAGGTAATGATGGTTCAAACCTGTTCTACAGCAATACTTTTGTATCGCTGGCTTCCAATGGAGACGGGGGAAATGGTGTAGGTATTGGGTTTGATTTTATAAGAAATCCTGCTGGACACGAAAAGCAATTTGAGTGGGATAATGTCTTTTACGCGCCGAACCACCCGACACCGGTGACAGATGCCGCACCGCTTGATCTAACCAGCATCGGCAAAGACGCTAGATACCCCGGTGTTGCGCGTGGCTGGGAGCGCAGTCCTGCGTCCACGATGCCACTAACTGTTGCAAACGGAGAGTCTTTTGTAGTGCCTTACTGGAATGACTGGTATGGCAACCCATTGACAGAGGCGTCGTTTGCCGGGGCGTGGATCAGAAACGCGATCACTGTTAATAATGTAATCTACGATCAACCAGAAGGAGCCGCGAGTTTTGTCTTTGGGCCTACAGGTATTACGATTACAAATTTAAGTGGTGTTACCTGGACGTCAGGACAATCCTACAGTGTTCACACCGATCGCGGCACGACACCTATGGCCATGGACACATTCTACGCCACACCGCCGGGATCGACCGCAGTTTATACAGCATTGTCGGGCAGTTCCGGTTATCAAACCGGGTCCGCCAATGTTTCC
>Ga0210011_1001393_pt1 | contig 22687 bp, 17 predicted proteins | sample CryGeymeta201502_FD_183972 | JGI IMG/M metagenome (GOLD analysis project Ga0210011, IMG submission 183972) | Groundwater microbial communities from Crystal Geyser aquifers in Utah, USA - Crystal Geyser metaG 2015-02 (SPAdes) (version 2) | ecosystem: Environmental > Aquatic > Deep subsurface >...
CTGCTTGGCCACGCCGGCGCGGGCCGCGATGCCATCCACGCTAGCCCGGTATCCCTCCGCCATGAAGGCTTCCCTGGCCGCCTGGATCAGGCGGTTGCGGGTCTCGGCGACGGCAGTTTCCGCGGGACTGGACATGGCGCCTCTCTCAATTCAAGCTATATGGACTGGACAGTCTAGTCCATGAATTTGCGGAGGTCAATTGTGTTATGCAACGTGTCAGAGATGGTCTAGATGAATGGGGTCAGGTTGTCGCTGTCACGCTACTTGTGGCATCAGATTGAATTGATTCTGCCAGTTACACGGTCGGCTCCCGACCCAAACCGGTCTGTCTCCCTCATCAAGTGCGGACATTCAACGTCAAAGTTCAGTAGTGCACCATTTTTATGGGTGTCAGGCGCAGCTATAAGCCATCGTCTCTGTCGTTCTCAAATGGGTACCTTTGCATGTACATTTCGAGGACGAGCTTCGCGCGCGCGACATCTGGACTTGCAGCGAAATTTGTTCGTTCAGATGAAGGAAGTTTTGCGGCCAGCATTTCGAAGTCAAAGAATGTAAACTCGTGTTTGACTCCATCTAAAGTAAGTTCCGTGATCACCTCCTCCCCCATCTTGCCATAGTTGTTGCCGCCTTCAAGAAACTCTTTCAATAAATGCTCGTCAAGGCTGAAGGTGGTTCCAGCCGGTACAGTCAGCAATGTTCTGGGGATCAGTTTCTTGGACGGAATCTCTCTAGCATCAGGACGACCCCCAATTTCCATAATCTCCTGAAGAGATCTGAGCGCCTTTCGTGATTTTCGATCTAGGTTTGGATTTGGAATTCCGAAAGATGAAAATCTTGTCACCGTTTTCGGTGGATGAGTTATCAACGATGGGATATGGATTTGCAGCCAGCACATAAGAAGGTCACGACAATCGGCAAATATTGGCATATTCCTCATTGATTTGGCGATGCCTATCAGCTTTTCCTGGATCACTTCCCTTGAATGATCATTGGTCAGACCAAGGGTCAGGCCACTATGAGTGAACGCGACCTTCGTAACATCTGCCGCGATGAAACCGTAGGCTCTTTTCTTGCCACGTCTGCTTGGCATGCGTTCGATCAACTGATCTTTGGCTTTCTTCAGGTTTTGTTGAAGATTGTAAAGCCAGAAATTTTCTTGCACTCCACATAGAATGCGTGTTCCTGGGTAATTGCAATCACATCAGTACCAGTCGACATATCGACCTCGCAACCAGCTTGGCAGAAGTAGCTCGCTACTCGTAGCTCGAACTGGATGTTTCGCGACTCTGTGTTGGTATCCAATGATGCAAAGTCGCTTCCACTGACAATCTTTCGTAGCTTCTCGTCAACGCCCTCTGGAATATTTACTTTGAGGCCCTTGAGTATCCACATAAGTTCGTGAGCTTCTCGTAGAACATAGAGCATCCAATCAATGTCACTTTGAAAACGGGCATCGGATATGTTTTTGAATATCAGTGCTTCGTTGATTGGGCCCGCAGCTTGTTCGAGATATCTTTTGTACCGATCAATTCGCGTATTATGCGTCTGGATTCCTCTGGATTCGAGAAATTCCTGTATTTCAATAAGATCTGCAACATGGTCAGAGAGGCGCAACCCCGGAATAGAGTGAGTTGGTAGCGGGTAAGTACATGGGGACATGAGAGTCTGATCCGAGTCAGGCGCGACCTATGGAACGTCTGGACAATGTAATGTAAAGAGGAAAAGCTAGGGTGCCTAGCATACGACAAGAGCGCCTGACCGGCTGCTTTGGGGAAAACTCTTCTGTGACCGCTAATGGCACATGGCAGCCCTTCTACTGATTACCCCAGTTCCTTCAATAATCGAACAATCTCTTCCACCCGGTTCTTTACTTCCGGCATCTCGCGGCTGACTTTCAGGCGGTCTGGCCCCGCCAGTTTGCAGCCGGGTTTGCTCTGGATCATCTGGATGATTTTAACCGGATCGATCGGCGGATTGGGGATGAATTGCAGCAGGATGTCGCCGCTGCTCGCATCGATCTTAATGATGCCGAGCGGCTTGGCGAGGATGCGCAGGCGGTGGGTGTCGAGCAAGGCGCTGGCCTGCGACGGCAGTAGGCCGAAGCGATCGATCAGTTCCTCGTGGAGCTGGTCCAGTTCCTCCAGGGAAGCGCAGTTTGCCAGGCGCTTGTACAGGGTCAGGCGCTCGTTGACGTCGCCGCAATAGTCGTTGGGCAGCAAGGCCGGGCTGTGCAGGTTGATTTCGGTGGTAATGCCGAGCGGCTGGTCGATGTCGGGTTCCTTACCCGCTTTGAGCGCCTTTACCGCCCGGTTGAGCATTTCGGTGTAGAGGTTGAAGCCGATCTCCTGCATTTCCCCGCTCTGCGATTCGCCCAGAATTTCCCCCGCGCCGCGGATTTCCAGGTCGTGCATGGAAAGATAGAAACCGGCGCCCAGGTCTTCCAAGGACTGGATCGCGTCCAGGCGCTTTCTCGCCTGCGGCGTGATGCCCTCCTCGCCGGGGGGCGTGAGCAGGTAGGCGTAGGCCTGATGGTGGGAACGTCCGACACGCCCGCGCAGCTGGTGCAGCTGGGCGAGGCCGAACTTGTCGGCGCGGTGGATGATGATGGTGTTGGCGGTGGGGATGTCGATGCCGGTTTCGATGATGGTGCTGCACAGCAGCAGGTTGAAGCGCTGCTGGTAGAAGTCGCGCATCACATGTTCCAGCTCGCGCTCGCGCAGCTGGCCGTGGGCCACGGCGATGCGCGCTTCGGGCAGGAGTTTGGCCAGTTTTTCCCGCACGTTGAGGATGGTTTCAACCTCGTTATGCAGGAAATATATCTGTCCACCGCGCTTGAGTTCGCGCAGCACCGCCTCGCGGATGACGCCGTCGCTGTCAGGGCTGACGAAGGTCTTGATGGACAGGCGTCGCTGCGGCGGGGTGGCGATGACGGAAAAATCGCGCAGTCCTTCCAGCGACATCGACAAGGTGCGCGGGATCGGCGTGGCGGTCAGGGTCAACACATCGACCTCGGCGCGCAGGGCTTTCAGCCGCTCTTTCTGGCGCACCCCGAAGCGGTGCTCTTCGTCGACGATCACCAGCCCCAGATTCTTGAATTTGATGTCTTTCTGGATCAGTTTGTGGGTGCCGATGACGATGTCGATCTTGCCCTCGGCCATGCCCTTGAGCGCTTCGGTCTGTTCCTTGGCGGAGCGGAAGCGCGACAGTTCGGCAATTTTGATCGGAAATTCGGCGAAGCGGTCGGAGAAGTTCTGGAAATGCTGCTCGGCGAGCAGGGTGGTGGGCACCAGGATCGCCACCTGCTTGCCGTCTGCGACCGCGACGAAGGCGGCGCGCAGCGCGACCTCGGTCTTGCCGAAGCCGACGTCGCCGCAGATCAGGCGATCCATCGGCTTGCCCGCAGTCATGTCCTCGATCACGGCCTGGATCGCGGCAGCCTGATCCGGGGTTTCCTCGAACTCGAAACTGGCGGCGAACGCCTCGTAATCCCGCTGCTTGATCTTGAACACATGCCCCTGGCGCGCGGCGCGCTGGGCGTAGAGATTGAGCAGCTCCGCAGCGGTGTCGCGCGCCTGCTTGAGCGCCTTCTTCCTGGACTTTTCCCATTGGCCGCTGCCGAGCTTATGCAGTGGGGCGGATTCCGGCGAGGCGCCGCTGTAGCGGCCGATCAGGTGAAGATGTGAAACCGGCACGTAGAGCTTGTCCCCGCCGGCATATTCGAGGAGTAGAAACTCCGTTTCGCCTTCGCCCAGATCAAGGCTGACCAGCCCCAGGTAGCGACCGATGCCGTGCTGTTCGTGCACCACCGGATCATTGATGCGAACCTCGGACAGGTCGCGCAGCATGTTTTCCACGGTTGATTTGCGCGCAGCATCGCGGCGCCGGATCTGGCGCACTTGGGTGGCATACAGCTCGCTTTCGGTGATGAAAGCAAGTGAGGGGTGAGGAGGGGCAAGGGGTAAGGAGGGAAGAACAAAACCGGCGTTCAAAGGGCCTACGCCGAGCATGAATTTTTCCTGACTTCCCTGGAAATCGGCATAGGTTTCGCAGGGTACCGGCTTGAGGCCATGCTCCGCCAGGAATTGCAGCATGGTTTCGCGCCGCCCCAGGCTTTCCGCCAGCAACAGGATGCGGCCATCAAAATCGGCAACGAACTGCTGCAAACGGCTGACCGGATTGTCGGCGCGACGATCCACCTGAATCGAGGGCAGCGGCAGTGCTGAGTCCTGCGTGTCGGCGCTCAGTTCGATGCGCGGATAGGGCTTGAGTGCGGCGAACAGGGTTTCCACCGGCAAGAACAGCTCCTGAGGTGGCAACAGCGGTCGGTCGCGGTCGCCGCGCAGCAGTTGATAGCGTGACTGGGTATCGCGCCAGAAAGTTTGCGCTGCCAATTCCAGTCCGTGGTACTGGCAGATCAGGGTATCCTGCGGCAGGTAATCGAACAGCGTGGCGGTGCTTTCGAAAAACAGCGGCAAATAATATTCGATGCCGGGCGGCGCGAGGCCCGCGCTGACATCCTTGTACAGACGGCTCTTGGAAGGGTCGCCCTCGAATTTTTCGCGAAAGTTGCGGCGGAAAGTGTCCTGGCCGATTTTGTCGAGCGGAAACTCTCGCGCCGGCAGCAGGCGGACATCCTTGACCGGGTAGATGCTGCGCTGGGTGTCCGCGTCGAAGGTGCGGATGCTCTCGATCTCGTTGTCGAACAGGTCGATGCGGTAGGGCAGCGGACTGCCCATCGGGAACAGGTCGACGATGCCACCGCGCACGCTGTATTCGCCGGGGCTTATCACTTGGGTAACGTGGGTATAGCCAGCCAGGGTCAACTGGCCGCGCAGGGCGTCCAGATCGAGCTGGGCGCCCTGCTTCAGGAAAAAAGTGTGCGCCGCCAGAAATTCGCGCGGCGGCAGGCGGTAAAGCGCGGTAGTGGCGGGAATGATGGCGACATCGCAGGCGTTTTGCGAAATCTGGTAGAGCGTGGCCAGACGCTCCGAAATCAGATCCTGGTGCGGGGAGAACTGGTCGTAGGGCAGGGTTTCCCAGTCCGGTAGCAGGTGAACCGAAAGAGCCGGCGCGAAATAAGGGATTTCATCGTGCAGGCGCTGGGCATCCGCAGCCGTTTCGGTCAGAATGATCAGAGGCCGTTTTTGTCCCGCCAGCTGCGCCAGCGCCAGGGCATCGCTCGAGCCTTGAAGGCTGGCGTAGCGCTTGCGCGATCCGGGGGCGGGAAGGGGTTGGCCTGATAACATGGAATAGCAACGAAAACCGCGCATTATAAAGCAATTTCTGCTAGATTTCAGGGTAGGACAACTCGAATAGAGAAGGAGATCATCATGAGTAAAAACAGCCCGAACATTCTTTCCCCCGATGAAATCAAACAAGCGGTAAGCACCTCGGTTGAGGGCGGCGTGGATGTTCGCACCAAGGTTCGTGATTTGACGCTGCAGGCGTTGAGAACTCGCAGGCTTGACTACGATGAGATAAAACCGGTGATCGCCGCAGTGACCGAGGGGATCAGTATGGGCGCGGCGAAACATGTGGGCGAAGTGAGAACTGCGCTTTCAGAGGGGCTTGCCGGACTGGATGAGGCGCTGACCAAGGCGGCCGAGGCGATGCGCCTGGCGCTGGAGCAGCTCACATCGCATGCCAGGGATTTCTCCGAAACCGACTTGAGCTGGGCGCTGGTCAACCTCAAGCGACTGGAGGAGGAATTTCTCGACACCGTCAGCGTGGTGGCCGATTCCGCTGCGGGCAGGATCAAGCAGGAGATGAAGGATATGGTCGTCCACGCCCGACGCGCTGGCACTGACACCGGCGCCAAAGTCGCCGAAACGGTGGGTACCCTCAACAACAAGGTTTCCGCGACGCTGCATGAAGGCAAAGTTGTCGGCAAGGAAGCGGCACGCGAGATGAGTGCGCGCCTGGCGTCGCTGGCAAGCGGGATACTTGCCGGCATGGCGGACGCGCTGCACGAGAAGGCCGAAAAGCTGAAGGGGAAGAGCGGAGAGTGAGTAATTTGGATTCACGTTTGGTAGACCGATGATGCTCTGGGAAACCATCAATGTAATGCGTGACCTGCCGCGCCTGCACGAAATTACCTCTACCCTGATCCGCTATGGCATGGCGGATATCGTGCGCACGCTGGGAATCGGCACTTTGCTCGAACGGGCAGGACGCTTTCTCCACTGGAAGGAACAGGGCGATGTCATGCATCTCGATGCGCCGGTACGGGTGCGGCGCGCGATCGAGGAACTGGGCCCGACCTTCATCAAGCTAGGGCAGGTGATGGCGACACGGGTGGACGTGTTCCCGCCCAACTGGATCAACGAGTTTGAAAAGCTGCAAAGCGGCGTGCCGCCGGTGCCTTTCGAAAGCCTGTTGCCGCAGCTTGAAGCTATTCTGGGCCGCTCCCCCTATGACATTTTCCAGGAGTTGCAGACTGAGGCAGTCGCTGCCGCCTCAATCGCTCAGGTGCATCATGCCAAGCTTCAGGATGGCACTCCGGTGATCCTGAAAATTCGCCGCCCCGAGATTCGTGCCAAGATCGAGGCCGATCTGCGCATCCTGATGCACTTCGCTCGTCTGATCGAGTTCGAGATGCCGGAAATGCGTCGCTACCAGCCGATCCAGATCGTCCTGCAGTTCACCCGCTCCATCCGGCGCGAACTGGATCTCGCGGCCGAGGCGCGCAACATTGACCGATTCGCCGAAAACTTTGCCGGTTCGGACACCATCGTGATCCCCAGGGTGTACTGGGAATGGACCAGCGAAGTCATGAACGTGCAGCAGTGGGTGGACGGCATACCCGGCAACAATCTGGCGGCGGTCGAAGCCGCCGGATTGGACCGCAAGCTGCTCGCTACGAATGGAGCCGATGCGGTGCTCAAGATGATCATGATCGATGGCTTTTATCATGCCGATCCGCATCCCGGCAACGTGTTCTATCTGCCCGGCAACCGTGTCGCCATGATCGATTTCGGCATGGTAGGCCGGTTGACGGATGAACGCCGTAACCAGATTGTCGACCTGCTCGCAGCCCTGGCCGACAAGGATGACGAAGCGATGCTCAACGTGCTGCTGGAATGGACTGGCGATGCGGCGGTGGACGAATCGAAGCTGGCCGCAGACGTCAACGAATTCGTCTTCAATTATGCCAACGTGCCGCTCAAGGATCTGCGCCTCGGCAAGCTGCTGGGCGAGCTGACCGTGGTCATGCGCGACCACTATCTGGTAATGCCCGCCGACCTCGCCATGCTGTTCAAGGCGCTGATTACCCTGGAAGGCCTGGGCCGTCAGCTCGACCCGGATTTCGACATGGTGGCGCACCTGACGCCATTCGTGCGGCGGGTGATCACCGAGCGTTATATGCCGGATGCGCTGTTCAAGCGCGGCAAGCGGAATTTTCATGATGTTATTTCCCTTGTTACCAGTCTGCCGCGTGATGCGGCGCGCCTGATCAAGGAAGCGCGGCGCGGAAAATTCAAGATCGATCTCGACCTCAAGCGCCTGGAACGTTTTTCCCATCAGCTCGACCACAGCGTCAACCGCCTCACGCTGGGAATCCTTACCGCCTCGCTGGTGATCGGTTCTTCGATCGTGATGACGGTGCAAGGCGGCCCCACTCTGCTCGGCCTGCCGCTGTTCGGTCTGCTCGGTTTTATGGTGGCATTTTTCAACAGCGTCTGGCTGATTCTTTCGATCTGGCATTCCGGCAGGGATAGTTAAAAACAGTGATCGTCCGCATGCAGCAGTTCGAGTTCTCTGACATTTCCCGAATGTTGACGCCGATTTTTGCTCGGCATGACGTCGATGCTTCACGCCTTCTGCAAGTTTTGCTCGAAGTGCAGGATGCCTGTCATTTCATTCCTTCCGAGGCCATCGACCAGATCGCCGCCCATTTCGACGTGCCGCGGGTGAACGTGGAAGGCGTGGCCGGCTTTTATTCCTTCCTTTCCACCCGGCCAGTCGGCGAATACCGGATCCTGTTCAGCGACAACATCACCGACCAGATGCTCGGCAAGGACGAGTTGATGCTGTACTTGTGCAACAAGCTCTGGGTCGAGCCGGGCAAGGTGTCGGAAGACGGCCTGGTCAGCGTAGCCAGCACCTCCTGCACCGGCCTATGCGACCAGGGACCGGCGGCGCTGGTCAACGGCTGGCCGCTGACCAACCTGGATCGGAACCGGCTCGATCTGATTGCGGAACTGATCCGCTCGCGCAAGCCGGTGGCGGATTGGCCGCCCATGCTGTTCGAAGTGGCGGACAATATCCGCCGCAGCGACGTCCTGCTGGGGCAGCCGTTCGAACCGGGAGCGGCGATGCGCGCCACGCTGGCGCGTGGCGCGAAAGAAACCTTGGCAGAGGTAGACAAATCCAATCTGCGCGGTCGCGGCGGCGCAGGCTTCAAGACCGCATCGAAATGGTCGTTCTGCCACGCCGCCATCGTCGAGGAAGAAGGCAGCATGATCTGCGATGTCGGCGGCCACCCCGAGCGCTACATCGTGTGCAACGCCGACGAAGGCGAGCCGGGCACCTTCAAGGACCGCGTGCTGCTTAACAGTTACGCCGATCTGGTGTTCGAGGGCATGACGGTGGGCGCGCGCGTGGTCGGCGCGAGCAAAGGCTTCCTTTACCTGCGCGGCGAGTACCGCTATCTGTTGAAACAGCTTGAAAGCGTACTGCAAAAACGCCGCGAGGCTGGCCTGCTGGGCGACGCCATCCTCGGCCGGGCGGACTTCAGCTTCGACATCGAAATCCATCTCGGCGCTGGCGCTTACATTTGCGGCGAGGAATCCGCCCTGATCGAATCGCTCGAAGGCAGGCGCGGCCGCCCGCGCAACCGTCCGCCGTTCCCGGTGACGCACGGCTACAAGGGGAGGCCGACCGTGGTGGACAATGTCGAAACCTTCGCCTGTGTGGCGAAAATCGCGGAGCGGGGCGGCGCCTGGTTCGCCGCAATGGGCACGGCGCAGTCAACCGGCACCAAGCTGCTTTCGATTTCAGGTGATTGCGCGACCCCAGGCATCTACGAATACCCGTTCGGCGTCACGGTGCGCCAGATACTCGCCGATTGCGGCGCCAGGGAGCCTTATGCGGTCCAGGTTAGCGGGCCTTCCGGCACCCTGATTTCATGGAAGGAATTCGACCGCAGAATTGCCTTCGAGGATTTGCCCACGGCGGGCGCTTTCATGGTGTTTCAGCGCAAGCGCGACATGTTTCAAACCGCGCGGAATTTCGTCCACTTCTTCGCGCACGAGAGCTGCGGGTTTTGCACGCCGTGCCGGGTCGGCACCGAACTGCAGAAGAAGATCATGGACAAGATCGCAAGCGGGCACGGTACCGCCTCCGATCTGGAGGAGATGAAAAGCCTCGGTCATATTCTCAAAACCATGAGCCATTGCGGGCTGGGCAGCAGCGCCGCCAACCCGGTTTTGGATACCCTGGAAAAGTTTCCCGACGTCTACGTGCGTAAACTGAAGGCGCTGGCCTTCGAGCCGGCTTTCGACCTCGATGGCGCGCTGGAAACCGCGCGCAAGATGACCGGCCGCGACGACGATTGGGCGCACTTATGAGCAAAACCATCACCATCGACGGACTGACCGTGCCGTTCCGGGAAGGACAGACCATCATGGACGCGGCGCTGTCTGCCGGCGTCTACATTCCGCACCTGTGCCATAACCCGGAATTCAAGCCCCACGGCAGTTGCAAGCTATGCACCGTCAACGTCAACGGGCGCAACGTCGCCTCCTGCACCCTACCCGCAGTGGAAGGCCAGCAGGTGCTGAGTGACATCGCGGAACTCAATGCGGAACGGCTTGCCCTGACGCAAATGCTGTTCGTCGAGGGCAACCATCTCTGTCCCGCTTGCGAGAAAAGCGGCAACTGCCAGCTCCAGGCCGTGGCCTACTATCTCGGCATGATGAGCCCGCACTACAACCACTTCTATCCGCAACGCGAGGCGGACGCTTCCCATCCCGACGTGATGCTCGACCGCAACCGCTGCATTTATTGCGAACTCTGCGTGCGGGCCAGCCGCGAGGTGGACGGCAAGAACGTGTTCGGCCTTTCCGGGCGCGGAATCAAAACCATCCTGGCCGTCAATTCGGCTAGCGGCCTGCTGGGCGACACCGATCTCGCCGTCACCGACAAGGCCGTCCAGGTGTGCCCGACCGGGGCGATCCTGGTCAAGCGGCGCGGCTTTACCGTGCCGATCGGCCAGCGTGTTTTCGACCACCTCACCATCAAGGACTTGCAGACTGGGGGTGGCCATGAGTGAGCAAAGCGATCGTGGCCCTCTCCCCATCCCTCTCCCACCAGTGGGCGAGGGGGAGGTTGTGTCGCCTGCTGGCGACGCTAAAAAGATTCGAATTGCCACTTGTTCCCTGGCGGGCTGCTTCGGCTGCCACATGTCGTTGCTCGACATCGACGAGCGCCTGTTCGGCCTGATCAAGCTGGTCGAATTCGACCGCACCCCGCTCACCGACATCAAGCATTGCGGGCCATGCGATGTCGGCATCGTCGAGGGGGGGGTGTGCAATGCAGAAAATGTACACGTTCTCAAGGAGTTCCGCAATACTTGTAAAGTATTAGTTGCGATTGGCGCATGCGCCATCAACGGCGGCGTTCCCGCGATGCGCAACAACATCGACCTGTGGGAATGCTTCCAGGAAGTTTATCAGTACGAAGGCGGACTGGACGGCGGCCAAGTGCCCAACGACCCCGAACTACCCCTGCCGTTCGACAAGGTGCACCCGATCTACGAGGTGGTGAGGGTGGACTACTTCCTGCCCGGTTGCCCGCCGTCAGGCGACGCGATCTGGAAGTTCCTGACCGATTTGTTGAACGGCCGGGAGCCGAAACTGGATTATGAGATGCTGCATTTTGATTAGGTTCAGGGGCTAGGGATCAGGGGTCAGGGGCTAGGAAATTCCAACCCCTGATCCCTAGCCCCTGATCCCTGGAAAAAACTATGACTTTTGAACTGGAAACAGCCGCAAATCCGGAAGGGCTCAAGCGCATAGTGATCGAGCCGGTTACCCGGGTCGAAGGCCACGGCAAGGTCACCCTCCTGCTCGACGACGACAACCGCGTACACCAGGCGCGGTTCCATATAGTCGAATTTCGCGGCTTCGAGAAATTCATTCAGGGGCGGCCCTACTGGGAAGTGCCGGTGATCGTGCAGCGCTTGTGCGGCATCTGCCCGGTGAGCCACAACCTGGGGGCTGCTAAGGCGATGGACATGATTGTTGGCGCGAAGTTGACGCCGACCGCCGAGAAGCTGCGCCGCCTCATGCACTTGGGCCAGGTGCTGCAATCCCACGCGCTGCATTTTTATTATCTGGCTTCCCCCGACCTGCTGTTCGGCTTCGACAGCGACGTGGCCAGGCGCAACATCGTCGGCGTGGCCGCAGCCTATCCTGGTGTCGCCCGGCAGGGCGTGGCTTTGCGCAAGTATGGGCAGGAAATAATCCGGATCACGTCCGGCAAGCGGGTTCACGGCACCGGGGCGATTCCCGGCGGCGTAAACAAAAACCTGTCGCCGCAAGAGCGGGACGTGCTGCTGAAGGACATCGACCAGGTGATCGCTTGGAGCCGGGATGCGGTGGAACTGATCAAGAAAATCTACTGCGGCCAGGCGGATTTTTACAATGGGTTCGGTTATTTCAAATCCTGCTTCATGAGCCTGGTGCGGGAGGACGGCGCCCTGGATCTTTACCACGGCGGATTGAGAGCCATGGATGAGCTTGGCCAGACGATTTTCGACCATGTCGATTACAGCCATTACTGGGATTATGTCCACGAGGAAGTGAAACCCTGGTCCTACATGAAATTCCCGTTCATCCGGTCGAAGGGCAGGGAGGAGGGCTGGTACCGGGTCGGCCCGCTCGCCCGGATCAACAATTGCGACTTCATCCCGACGCCCCTGGCCGAGGCCGAAAGGAAGACGTTCAAGGCGTTCGGCGGCGGCAGCGCCACCCAAGCCACGCTGGCCTATCACTGGGCGCGCATGATCGAAATGCTGCATTGCGCCGAAGGCATCCGGGAACTGCTGCACGACAATGATTTGCTCGGCAGCGACCTGGTCAGCCGGGGAGAGCGGGCGTTACGGGGCGTGGGCGTGATCGAAGCGCCGCGCGGAACGCTGATCCACCACTACCACATCAACGAGAACGAGCTGATTGTCCGCGCCAACCTGATCGTGTCCACTACCCACAACAATCAGGCAATGAACGAAGCGGTGCGGCAAGTGGCCCTGCAATACCTGGACGGCCAGACGCTCACCGAGGGGCTGCTCAACTACATCGAAGTGGCGATCCGCGCCTTCGATCCGTGCCTGTCCTGCGCCACCCACGCTGTGGGCAAAATGCCGCTGGAAGTGGAGCTGGTGGATGCGGGCGGGAACATCATCGACCGTTTGAACAAGACCTCAGACGGCCGGTGCGACGCTTGATGGCGCCGCTGCTCATCTTCGCTTACGGCAATCCGAGCCGGGGCGACGATGCCCTCGGGCCGCAGTTGCTCGATCTGCTTGCCGAAGGCCGGGCGCAACGCCCCGAGTGGCCCGAATTCGAGCCGGTTACCGATTTTCAGTTGCAGGTCGAGCACGCGGTGGATATGGAGCGGCGCGATCTCGTCCTGTTCATCGACGCCAGCGTGTCCTGTCCGAGCCCATTCCTGTTTTCCCCTATTCGACCGGCGCAGGATGCCGGATACACCACCCACGAAATGTCGCCGGAAGCCCTGCTGCACGTGTTCGAGCAGGTTTATCAGCGGCCTGCGCCCCCGGCTTTCCTGCTCTCGGTGCGAGGGGAAAGCTTCAACCTGGGCGAACCGCTAAGCCGGGTGGCGGTTGAGAACCGGGATGCGGCGCTGAACTTGCTGCTGCAATTGTGCGCCCATCCGGATTACGAAGCATGGCAAACCTTGAGCGCTGCCATTCCAGTGCAATAGTCGGAATATTGCATGGCACATGCTGGACATTTTTGTATTCAAAATTTTTTCTTATACGATATAACCTTATATATACAAATCATTTTTGTGTTAATGTTTCAGGACATTCTTTGAGACATTTTATCCGGCATGAATTACTGTGAACTAAGAGTCGAAACCCATCGCTCAGGCCCTTTCACCTTTCAGGTTGGAGTGGATCAGGAGGTGCTGGCGCTCGCCTTGCAGCGCGTGGCGGACGCCCACGAGCGCTTCGCCGCATCGCCGCTGTCGCAGGTGGCCAGCCAGCTTGAGCGCGAGGTGGTGGCAAGCAGCATTTTCGGCACAAACAGCATCGAGGGCGGCACGTTAAGCGAAGCGGAAACCGAGGATGCATTGCAGCTCGACCCGGCGCAAGTGGCAGAAATCGAGCAGCGCCGGGTAGTGAATATCAAGGCGGCCTACGACCATGCCCAGTCGGCAGCCAATCGCCCCGGCTGGCGGCCTGATCTCGATTTCATCCGCGAGATTCACGCCGCCGTCACCCGCGATTTGCCTCATCCGCATAATCGCCCCGGCCTGTTTCGGGACAACCCGAAAAATCTGCTTACCTATGTCGGGGATGCCGCCCACGGTGGGCGCTACAAGCCGCCACAATGTGGCGCTGATGTGCGTTTGTTGATGCTCAAGCTGGTTGAATGGCATGACGCGCTGGTGGCTGTCGGCGTTTCGCCGCTGATCCGGGCACCGCTGGTTCACCTCTACTATGAGCTGATTCATCCCTTTTGGGACGGCAACGGGCGCGTCGGCCGCGTGCTTGAGGCGACCCTGCTGCATGCGGCCGGTTACCGTTACGCGCCGTTCGCCATGGCGCGTTACTATCTGGACAATATTGATGCCTACTTTACCTTGTTCAACACTTGCCGCAAGGCGGCGGACAAGCACGCAGCGGCTCCGAATGCCCCTTTTGTCGCATTGCACCTCGAAGGGTTGCGCGTGGTTATCAACCATCTGCACGACCGCGTCAATCGACTGATCGCCATGTTGCTTTATGAAAGCAATATCCGGCGTGCGCTTAGCGACAAGAGCATCAATGTTCGCCAGTACACCATACTCTCGCAGTTGCTCGACAAGGGCCGCTCGATACCTCTTGAAGAAGTCCGGCAAGCGCCGTGGTACGCAAGCCTGTACCTCAAACGCAACGACAAGACTCGTCAGCGCGACTTGAATAAACTGCGCCAGATGGAGCTGCTTTTTCTCGACAAGGAAAACCGTCTCTGGCCCGGCTTTACCCCTCCGGCGCAGATCAAGCCGCTAGCAAAACGGGATGCCGCATGAGTATCCATTCTGGAGTGACAATTGAGCGTGCTTGATCTGGATTCCATTTTCGCCGAAGGCGGCGTTCTCGCTCGCTCCTTCAAGGATTACCGCGTTCGCAGCCAGCAGCTTGAAATGGCGCGGAGTATTTCTGCCGCCATCGAAAAGCACGAAATTCTGGTGGCGGAAGCGGGCACCGGCACCGGAAAAACCTACGCCTATCTGGCTCCGGCGCTGCTCGCTGGCGGCAAGGTGATTATTTCTACCGGCACCAAGACTCTGCAGGATCAGCTTTTTTTCCGCGACATCCCGGCGATGCGCGATGCCCTGAAGGTGCCGGTGACGATAGCGATGCTCAAGGGCCGAGCCAATTACGTCTGCCATCTCCACCTCGAGCGCGCCAAGAACGAAGGGCGCTTCATGACCCGCGACGATTCGGTCTACCTGGCGAAAATCGAAAAGTTCGCCAAGCGTAGCGACAGCGGGGACAAGAGCGCCCTGAGCGAGGTGCCGGAGAATGCCGGTATCTGGGCTTATGTCACCTCGACGCGAGAAAACTGCCTCGGCCAGGACTGCCCGCAGCACAAGGACTGCTTCGTGATGGAGGCGCGCAAGCGGGCGCAAAGTGCGGACGTAGTGGTGGTCAACCATCACCTGTTTTTCGCCGACGTGATGCTGCGCGACGAGGGCGTGGCCGAACTTTTGCCTGCCAGCAACACGGTGATTTTCGACGAAGCGCACCAGTTGCCAGAAACCGCCAGCCTGTTCTTCGGCGAGAACCTGAGCACCTCGCAACTGCTCGAACTGGCTCACGACGCCCACGCCGAGGGCATGGTGTCGGCCAAGGATTTCGCCCAGCTGCCCGAGGGCGCTGCGGCGCTGGAAAAGGCCGCACGCGACCTGCGCCTGGTGTTCCCGCAGGACAGCGTGCGTTTGCCGCTGGCCGGTGCGCAGGGGATGCGTGGCTTCGCGGACGCCCTTGCCGAAGTCAAAACCAATCTCGACGCGCTCAATAAACTGCTCGAATCCCAAGCCGAGCGCAGCCCCGGCCTGGAGAATTGCTGGCAGCGCGGCACCCAGTACGCGGCACAACTCAAGCGCTGGATGGACGAGGAGAACAACGGTAGCGTGCGCTGGGTGGAGGTGTTCAATCGCGCTATGCAACTCAACGCCACGCCGCTTTCCATCGCCGAGATTTTTCGCAAGCAGATCGACGATCACACCCGCGCCTGGATTTTCACCTCCGCCACGCTCGCCGTTAAAAAAGATTTCAGCCACTACCAGAGTCAGATGGGCCTGCTCGAAGCCGCCACAGCTTTCTGGGACAGCCCTTTCGACTACGAGAACCAGGCGGTGCTCTACTCGCCGCAGGGGTTGCCGGAGCCGAACAGCAGCGGCTACACCGAGGCGGTGGTGGCGGCCGCGCTGCCTGTCATCAAGGCCAGCGGAGGCCGCGCTTTTCTGCTCTGCACCAGCCTGCGCGCGATGCGCGAGGCGCACGAACTACTGAAGGAGGCTTTCGAAAAGGAAGGGCTGGCATTCCCCCTTCTGCTGCAAGGGGAGGGCACCCGCACCGAGCTGCTGGAACGTTTTCGCCATCTCGGCAACGCCGTGCTGGTGGCGAGTCAGAGCTTTTGGGAAGGTGTCGACGTGCGTGGCTCTGCGCTGTCTCTGGTTATCATCGACAAGCTGCCGTTTTCCCCTCCAAACGACCCGGTGCTGGCGGCGCGCATCGAGAAGATCAACCAGGAAGGGCGTAACGCCTTCATGGAATACCAGCTTCCCCATGCCGTCATTACCCTGAAACAGGGTGCCGGTCGTCTGATCCGCGACGAAACCGATCGCGGCGTGCTGATGATCTGTGACCCGCGTCTCCTCACCAAGCAGTATGGCCGCCGCATCTGGCAGAGCCTGCCACCGATGAAACGGACTCGGGAAGTGGTGGAAGTGGAGAAGTTCTTCGAACTGCAAACGGGAGAGTAGCCTGTCGGACTTGACGTCCATCGACGTGTCGGCGAGCTGGCTATTGGATGGATCACCTTGATTGGGAAGCTAATGATTAAAGTACTATTTGTCTGCATGGGCAATATTTGCCGATCTCCGACCGCAGAAGGTGTGTTTCGCCATCAAGTCTCTAAGGCTGGCCAGACCGACTATATCATTATCGACTCGGCAGGTACCCATGATTACCAAATCGGTTCGTCGCCCGACAGAAGGGCCCAGCAGGCCGCGCTACAACGGGGCTATGACCTGAGCAGCCTGCGCAGGCGGAAGGTTGGCGCCATGGATTTTCACGAATTCGATTATATTCTGGCGATGGATAGGGAGAATCTGGCCAATCTGTTTCAAATCTGCCCGCCGCAGGAGCAGCACAAACTCAAGCTGTTCATGGAGTTCAGCAGGGGATTCAACCAACGCGAGGTGCCCGATCCTTACTATGGGGGAAATAAGGGGTTCGAAAACGTTCTGAATATGGTTGAGGATGCTGCGTCCGGTTTGCTGGAAGAAATCCTGGCAAGAAATATCGTAAAGGGTTGATGCGAGATAGCACGACCCATCGGGAAGCTGCGTGTAGGCAGCTTCCCGAGAAGCCAGACCTACTTGTGCTGCGTTTCGACCTGGACCAGCGGAGTGCTTTCTTCCACGATTTTGGGGCGTGGTGCACGGCGTGGCCGTGGTGTGCGTTCCGGGGCTTTGGCTACGGCGTCTTCTACAACCGCCTTGACTTTATCAGGGCTGGTTTCCACCATAACCAATCCGCTGGAAGCGATTTGATCATTCGGCACGGCTTGTGGGGCACGGCGACGCGGAGCACGCGGCTTGCTTTCGACCGGGGCAACAGATGGCGCGATGTCGGCTGAGGCGGCAGAAACGGGTTCCGCTTCAACCGGTTTGGATGGCTCGGAAGGAGCTACTGAAAACGCATCTGGCTCCTGAACGACTACGGGCTGAGAAATTTCGGACACTTTTTCAGGTACGGCTTCGACTTTTTCGACTCTTGTGCTTGCCATCTCTGGAGCAGCGACTTCGGGCGCTTTCTCGCTTGAAACTTCAGTGCTTTCAGGAAGATTGAGTGGCGCCTCCGGACGCTCTATGCGTTCCCCTCGCTCACGCCGCCCACCACGGCGTCCGCGTCGGCTCCTGGGCTCCTGGGCTTCGGTTTCTCCCGTCTTGTCAGCGGTTGCCGGGGCAGTTGCCTGAGGGGTGATAATCTCCTTTTCCTTCTTTACTTGCGGCTGAGCGGGCGCACGCGGCTTTTGCCCGCCACGACTTTCTCCGCGTTCGGTGCGGCGAGGCTCACCTCGCTCCGCGTCCCGGTCGCGCTTGCCTCCGCGGCCTTCGCTACGACCTTCACTACGCGGTTCGCGGCGCTTGCCGCTTGCCGCTGGGCGTGCCTTGGGCTTGATCTCTTCTTCCGGTTGAGTGGCACCTAAGCCTTGTAGCCAAGTCTTGACCTTGCCAAACCAGGTTGGCTTGGTTTTGTCCTCAGCCACTATCGGTGCCGGTTGCCCGGGCGTGATGCCGCGCACTGCGGCGATCTGGCGTTGCGGCTTGTCTTCCGCGGACAAGGTTTTTTCTGCGGCGGTTTCAGGCGGCATTTCAACCATGCGGTAGCTGGGTGTTTCCTCGTTACTAACTTCATCGCTTCGCACCCTGACCACGGAATAATTCGGTGTTTCCATGTGGATGTTCGGGATCAGCATGATGCGGGTACTGAAACGCGATTCAATTTCGTGAATTTCCGCACGTTTTTCATTCAGCAGGAAGGTAGCCACGTCCACTGGAACCTGGGCATGAACGGCGGTTGTTCCGTCCTTCATGGCTTCTTCTTGCAGTATCCTCAGAATATGCAGAGCGGAAGACTCGGTACCACGGATGTGACCCGTGCCATTGCAGCGCGGGCAGCCGATGTGGCTGGTTTCACCGAGGGAGGGTTGCAGGCGCTGGCGAGACAGTTCCATCAGGCCAAAACGGGATATCTTGCCCATCTGGACACGAGCCCGGTCGTAATGCAGTCCGTCACGTAAGCGATTTTCAACTTCACGCTGGTTGCGGGTGCTTTCCATGTCAATGAAATCGATCACCACCAGGCCGCCCAAGTCACGCAGGCGCAATTGGCGCGCCACTTCCTCGGCGGCTTCAAGATTGGTGTTGAATGCGGTCTGCTCAATGTCCGCACCACGAGTGGCACGGGCTGAGTTGACGTCCACCGACACCAGCGCTTCGGTATGGTCGATGACGATGGCGCCGCCAGAGGGCAGGGGGACTTCCCGGGCAAACGCGGTTTCGATCTGATGCTCGATCTGGAAACGTGAGAACAGGGGCACGTCATCCCGGTACAGTTTGACCTTGTTCACATTGCCGGGCATGACGTGGCTCATGAACTGCACGGCCTGGTCGTAGATCGCTTCTGTGTCGATCAGGATTTCGCCGATGTCGGGCTGGAACAGATCGCGGATGGCGCGAATGACCAGGCTGCCTTCCTGATAGATGAGAAAGGCGCCGCTTTGTTGTTGGGAAGCGCCTTCAATCGCACGCCATAGCTGCATCAGATAGTTCAGATCCCACTGCAGCTCTTCCTGCGTGCGCCCGATACCTGCGGTGCGCGCAATGATGCTCATGCCAGCGGGAACATCCATCTGTGCCATGATGTCGCGCAACTCGTTGCGCTCTTCACCTTCGATACGGCGGGATACACCGCCACCGCGCGGGTTGTTGGGCATCAGTACCAGATAACGGCCAGCGAGGCTGATGAAGGTGGTGAGCGCAGCCCCTTTGTTGCCGCGCTCATCCTTCTCCACCTGAACGATGAGTTCCTGGCCTTCTTTCAATACATCCTGAATGCGGGCATGGGAAATGTCCGTGCCTTCCGGAAGCAGGAAATTAACACGGGAAACTTCCTTGAAGGGCAGAAAGCCATGACGTTCGACTCCATAATCCACGAAGGCGGCTTCGAGACTGGGCTCGATGCGGGTGATGACACCCTTGTAGATATTGCTTTTACGTTGCTCTTTTCCTGCTGATTCAATGTCCAGGTCAACGAGCTTTTGACCGTCCACAATAGCAACGCGCAACTCTTCGGCTTGCGTTGCATTAAACAACATGCGTTTCATTTGTTATATTCTCCCGCGCTCTTTTCACACGGGGAGACAAACCGCTGCGCTAACTAGCTGGCGTAAAATTGAATGGACTATCTGGTAGTCAGTCAACATGAAAGTCACCATCGTAGGACGGGTTCTGACCCGATATAATCGGGCTGAAGCCCGACCTACATCCCGGAATTTAACGTGACTGGCTACTTAGTCATTAACCTACTTTACGATTAAAATTAAGCCTGAGGTGCGAGTTTGTCGTTCTTTAAGTCCCGTTACTGAAACGAGACTTGAAAAATCTGCGAGTGCTTTGAGCGCGCAATTCGTTTACCATCGCTACTTTTTCTTGTGGTGAGCGAAATTAACCGACAGGGTTTTCAGGCTGGTAGCGACCGATTCCGTATCCTGGCATTCATGAATCGTCTCGGTAACGGCGAATTTATCGTTCGTTTCCTCCAGCGCATTCACGAAGTATAAGCAAATTGAATGATTTAAGCAAAGAATCTGTGTCCTGGGTAACAATCGACGAAAGCAGCGAATCCCAGCGTGTCGATAACTTCCTGTTCAAGTACCTCAAAGGCGTGCCGAAAAGCCATGTTTACCGCATCCTGCGCAGCGGCGAAGTGCGCGTCAACAGCAAGCGTGTCGATGCCGCCCGCCGCCTGGTCGTGGGTGATGTGCTCCGCATTCCGCCGGTACGTTCGTCCCGACCGGCGGATAACGGGGAGCCCAAGGCTGCTGCGCCACAGCTGCTTTCCCGGCATATCCTGTATCAGGACGATGCGCTAATTGCACTCAACAAGCCGTCCGGTGTGGCGGTGCATGGTGGCAGCGGCATCAGCCGGGGCGTGATCGAGCAGATGCGCCTGGAGCATCCCGAATTCAAGTTTCTTGAACTGGTACACCGACTGGACCGGGAAACCTCCGGCGTCCTGTTGCTGGCGAAAAAACGTAGTGCCCTGGTCGAACTGCACCGTGCAATGCGCGAAGGCGAGACGGAAAAACGCTATCTCACCCTGGTCAAGGGGCAATGGCGCAACGCCAAACAAAGCGTGAAGTTGCCGCTGCTCAAATCCGTGACCGGTTCCGGCGAACGCCGGGTCAGCGTGAATGAGGAAGGGAAGAGCGCGCATACGATTTTTACCCTGAAAAAATCCTGGCCTGAATTCTGTCTGCTTGAAGCGGAACTCAAAACAGGGCGTACCCATCAAATCCGTGTCCATCTGTCACATTTAGGATTCCCGATCGTTGGGGACGACAAATATGGCGATTTTCCCTTGAACAAGGCACTGCAGAAGCGCGGTTTGAAGCGTATGTTTTTGCACGCCTTCAAGATGGTGCTCAAACACCCACTGGCGGGCGAGGAGTTGTCTCTGGAGGCGCCTCTGCCGGAAGATCTGGAACGATTCCTCCGCCATTTGGATGCGGAGTAGATAAAGGGAACATGCCGAAACAATTCGATTTGCTGGTTTTCGACTGGGATGGCACGCTGATGGATTCAGCCGGGGTCATTGCCTTTTCCATTCAGGCGGCCAGCCGCGATGTCGGCTTGCCGGCACCCAGCGACAGCGCGGCTCGCCATATTATCGGTCTGGGCCTGAACGAGGCGATTGCCGCCCTGTTCCCCGAATTGCCCCGCTCCGGTTACGCGGCTCTGGTGGAGCGATACCGCCATTATTACCTTGCGCAGGATACTGAAATTCCCCTGTTTGCCGGTGCAGCCGAAACCATAGCCGTATTGCATGAAGAGGGGTTTCTGCTCGCAGTGGCAACTGGCAAGGGGCGGCGTGGACTCGATCGGGTTTTTGAGCAAACCGGTTTGGGTCAATATTTCCACGCTTCGCGTTGCGCCGATGAGTGCTTTTCCAAGCCTCATCCCTGCATGTTGCTGGAAATCATGGACGAACTCGGTGTGCCGCAGTCGAAGACCCTGATGATCGGCGACACCAGCCATGACCTGCAAATGGCCAACAATGCTGGCGTGTCCGCAGTCGGCGTATGCTACGGCGCGCATCCACGGGAGAGTCTGCTGGCGCTGTCGCCTCTTGTCTGCGCCGATGATTTCGGCGAGCTGAGCCGATGGCTGAACGATCATGCCTGATAATGCTAGAATTATAACCACTTAAAATTGAAAGGATAATCATGGCTGACTTCGAGAGCTGGGAACGGAAAACCCTGGAGAAGCTGGCATTGTCAGCCTTGCAGGAACAGCGCCGGGCGCGGCAGTGGTCGATCTTTTTTCGACTGCTGACTCTGGTGTTCCTGTTCATTTTGCTGTTTGCCATAATGGGCTGGTTCAACAAAGGGGAAACCCCTCTTTCCGGCAAGCACACCGCGCTGGTGGAACTGCGCGGAGTGATTGCCGTTGGAGGTGACACCGATGCCGACAGGGTGATCAGTGGTTTGCGCGAAGCCTTCAAGGACAGGGGAACCAAGGGGGTCATCCTGCTAATCAACAGCCCAGGCGGCAGCCCGGTTCAGGCTGGCTATATCAACGACGAAATGCGGCGTCTGCGGGCAAAATATCCGCAAATCCCTTTGTATGCCGTGGTTGAGGATATCTGTGCCTCGGGCGGCTATTACGCAGCCGCAGCTGCCGACAAGATATTTGTCGACAAGGCCAGCATCGTCGGTTCCATTGGTGTGCTGATGGATGGCTTCGGCTTCACCGGGACGATGGAAAAGCTGGGAATCGAGCGCCGGTTGATGACGGCGGGTGAAAACAAGGGATTCCTCGACCCTTTTTCGCCAGTGAACGCCAGCCAGAAGGAACATGCCCAGAAGATGCTGAATGAAATCCACCAGCAATTCATCAGCGTGGTGCGCCAGGGGCGCGGCAAGCGCCTGAAGGAAATGCCGGACATGTTCAGCGGCCTGTTCTGGAGCGGCGAAAAGAGCATCCAGCTCGGTTTGGCCGATGCCCTCGGCAGTGCCGATTACGTGGCGCGCGAGATCATCAAGGCCGAGGAAATTATCGATTTCACGCCGCAGGAAGGCATTGCGGAGCGCTTTGCCAAGCGTTTCGGCGCGGCCACAGCGAGCGCCATCAATCCGCTGGCAAAAGGCGAAATGAGCTTGCATTAGATATGGAACAAGATTATCAGCCAATCGCTTGTATGCAGCATGAGCAGCTGGAACTCAGTGTGTTGCGCCGGATACCGTTGATGCTGGCATACCGGTTGGAGGGCCAGGATAGGGTCGAGAAAGTGATGCCGCTGGATGTGGCCACACGTGACGGTGCGGAATGGCTGAAATTCCGCGGCAAGGATGGCGGCGTGGAAGAAATCCGTCTCGACCGGATTTTATCGTTCGAAGAGGTGTATCGGTTGCCCTCTTCTCGTAATTTCACAAGG
>Ga0210011_1001404_pt1 | contig 22555 bp, 24 predicted proteins | sample CryGeymeta201502_FD_183972 | JGI IMG/M metagenome (GOLD analysis project Ga0210011, IMG submission 183972) | Groundwater microbial communities from Crystal Geyser aquifers in Utah, USA - Crystal Geyser metaG 2015-02 (SPAdes) (version 2) | ecosystem: Environmental > Aquatic > Deep subsurface >...
CTTTCCAATAACTGACTCACGCTTTATCCCGCCAACGGGGGTTGGGGGAACTTCGCCTGAAAATCAAAAAAATGGCACTACACTTTTGAAAATCACACAGCTGAAAATTTATGCAAAGTTCAGGCTAAAGGAGCAGCTCATAGCACGCGGCATCAAGCAAATCGAACAAGCCACCGGCGATAGCCTGGATCCCACCGAGCTGGCATGGCGGTTCTCACCCGTGTCCAACGGCAAACGCGACAAAGTGCGGGTTGCGGATGAATTGCGCGTGATGATTGCCACTGACGTTCTCTCCGAAGGCCAGAACCTTCAGGATGCCCATATTGTGGTTAATTACGATTTGCCCTGGGCGATCATCCGGCTGATTCAGCGTGCGGGCCGTGTTGACCGTATCGGCCAGCAGTCCGATAAAATTCTCTGTTATTCCTTTGTTCCGGCAGACGGTGTGGAAAGGCTCATCAAGCTTCGCGCCAAAGTGCGCCAACGCCTCATCGAAAATGCCGAGGTTGTCGGCTCCGACGAGGCTTTTTTCGACGATGACAAGGACAACGATCTTATCAGCGATTTGTACACCGAGAAAAATGGCATCCTCGACGACGATGGCGATACCGAGGTTGACCTTGCCTCTTACGCATACCAGATATGGAAGAACGCCACGGATGCCGACCCGTCACTGGCAGCCAGGATTGAGGCGATGCCCAATGTGGTTTATGCCACCAAGGCGCATCAGCCACAGCCTGCCGCGCCGAAGGGTGTGCTGGTCTATATGCGCACCGCACATGGCAATGATGCTTTGGCGTGGGTGGATGAAGCAGGCAATCCCGTCACTCAATCCCAGCTCACCATTCTCAAGGCCGCCGCCTGTCGCGCGGATACTGAACCACTGCCCCGCATGGAAAATCACCACGAGATCACCTACAAGGGGCTGACGCATATCATCGAAGAGGAAAAATCCTTTGGCGGCGCATTGGGTCGGCCATCCGGCGCGCGCTTCAAAACCTACGAACGGCTCAAGCGCTACCGTGACAGTCTGGGTGACAAGCGCGATCTTTTCATCACCGACGAATACGTTCGTCGCATCGACCGGGCGCAGGAAGAAATCTTGCGTTATCCGCTCTATCAGTCGGCCACCGATACATTGAATCGTCAGCTAAAAGCCGGTATCGGCGATCAACAACTTGCCGATCTGATACTCAATCTGCGTGAAGATGGCCGTCTGTGCGTGATTGATGAACAGGAAAACCAGTCAGAACCAAAGTTGATTTGCACGATGGGACTGGCATAATCAAGCGACATCGGTAAGGAGAAAAACCATGAACATGAACTACAAACCCTATATCACCCGCGATCCCTCGATCTGCGGCGGAGAACCTGTCATCACCGGCACTCGGATAACAGTGCGCACCATCCTCGCAAGTCTGGCGGAAGGAATGGGCACGGAAGAGCTCCTGCTGGATTTCCCGACGCTCAGCCGTGATGCCGTGCGTGCCGTGGTTGCCTTTGCAGCCGTATCTGCCGAAGAAGACCTGCCTTTGCCGGCAACTCCGGTGCTGGCATGATGCTGGAAAAAGCAGTTAGGAATTTTTCAGTTACAGGCGTAATATTTACGCATGAAAGTATCTGAGCTATTGCGACTGTTGGACAAAGATGGTTGGCTGGTCGTGCGTCAACGTGGTAGCCATCGCCAATTACATCACAGTACAAAACCGGGTACTGTTACTGTTGCTGGAAAGCCGAGCGTAGATGTCCCTCCCGGTACATTAAACAGTGCGCTTAAACAGGCTGGATTAAAGGAGTAATTCCATGCGTTACATGGTCGTTATTGAAAAAGGAGCTTCCAGTTACGGTGCTTTTGTTCCGGATTTACCTGGCTGCATCGCCGTTGGAGAAACAGAAGCAGAAGCACTTACACTTATTGAAGAAGCCATCCAGTTTCATCTTGAAGATATGAGAGATGGCGGATTTCAAATCCCGCAGCCCGCGTCAAAAAGCACTTTTGTGGAAGTGGCTCTGGCTGCCTGACTCGTTAAGCGTGCGACGCACTCAGGGTACAAGAACCAATGGCTTGCTGGCGTTGTTTTGATCGTTCCAACGCTCAGCATGGGAACGATATAAATGACACTCACCGAATCAAGCGCCCATGACAATTGATGCCGCCCGTTTCCACAAGCTGCTCAACGACTTCAAACTGGAGCAGCTTTTCAACGAGCTTGGCTGGGATCACGCGAGCCTCAAACCGCAGGAGATTCCCGTCAGTGGCGAAACCTTTACCCTGACCGCTCTCGCGCAAAAACGCGGTGTCGCGGTGTTCCGTTGCTCGCCTGATGCCAACGGCAATATCCCGCCGCGCCCCACGCTGCTTAAAATCGAGAAAGAAGCCACCAAGCTCGCCCACGAGCACCTGCTGGTTTTCGCCGATGCGGCACAAACCACGCTCACCTGGCTGTGGGTCGCCCGCGTACCCGGCCAGCCCAACGCCACGCGCACCCACACCTGGCACAAGGGCACCAGCGGCGAGTCGCTGCGGCAAAAACTCAACCAGATTGTCTGGGCGCTGGAAGAAGAAGAGGCCATCACCCTCACCGATGTCATCACCGGCTTGCGTAAAGCCTTTGACCGTGACCGTGTTTCCAAGAAATTCTATGAACATTTCAAGGCCGAGCATCAAGCCTTTGCCGACTTCATCGCGGGCATCGCGGCGGCCACCGATCAAGCCTGGTATGCCTCGCTGATGCTCAACCGCCTGATGTTTGTTTACTTCATCCAGCAAAAAGGCTTTCTTGACGGCAACCAGAACTATCTGGCTGACCGCATGCGGCGTGTGCGCGAACAAGCAGGTGAAGGCCACTTTCATTCCTTTTATCGCCTATTCCTGCGCCGCCTGTTTCACGAAGGGTTGGGGCAACACAAAGGGTCACGCGGCGCCGATCTTTCCACTCTGATCGGCGAAGTGCCCTACCTCAACGGCGGCCTGTTCGCCGTGCATGAGCTGGAAGAGGCCAACCCGGACATTGATATTCCCGACGAAGCCTTCGAGCGCCTGTTCCGCTTCTTCGATGCCTACGACTGGCACCTCGACGACCGCCCGCTGAGCAAAGGCACCGAAATCAACCCGGACGTGCTCGGCTACATCTTCGAGAAGTACATCAACCAGAAGCAGATGGGCGCGTACTACACCAAGGAAGACATCACCGAGTACATCAGCAAAAACACCGTGATTCCCCACCTGTTGGAGCAAACACGCGAGCGCTGCAAGGTCGCCTTCGATGGCGAGGCATCGGTGTGGAATCTGCTCAAGGCCGACCCCGACCGTTATCTTTACCCGGCGATGAAAACCGGTGTTATGGATGCCGGTGGAAACGTGGTGCCGGAAACAGCCCTGCCGGATTTCGTCCAAACCGGAATGCACGACCCCAAGGCGCGCATGTTCGAGCGCCGTTACAACCTCGGTGAAGCGGAATTCCATACCGCCACCGGCGAGCGCGGCATCCTGCCCACTGAAACCTGGCGCGAATACGTTGAGCGGCGCGCCCGTTGCCTGGCTGTGCGCGAGAAACTCGCCGATGGCGAAGTAAAAAGCGCCGACGACCTCATCACCCTCAACCTCGACATCCGCCAGTTCATGCAGGATGTCATCGACACCTGCACCGGCCCCGACCTGTTGCGCGCCGTCTGGCAAGCCATCGTCGGGCGCGTGCCGGAACGGGCCAACGAGAAATTTCGCCACGGCATCACCATCCTCGACCCCACCTGCGGCTCGGGCGCTTTCCTGTTTGCCGCGCTCAACGTGCTGGAACCCTTGTACGAAGCCTGCCTCGACCGCATGGAAGGCTTCGTCGAAGATGCCCGTCGCCTCCCCTCGCCCGCAAGCGGGAGAGGAGCTGGGGGAGAGGGAGCCTTTGCCGACTTCACCAAAATTCTCGCCGAAGTCGCCCGCCACCCCTCGCGCCGCTACTACATCTACAAGACCATCATCCTGCACAACCTGTTCGGCGTGGACATCATGGCTGAAGCGGTCGAAATCTGTAAGCTGCGCCTTTTCCTCAAGCTGGTGTCGCAAGTGGACGGCGGGCGCGAACTGGAGCCGCTGCCCGACATCGACTTCAATATTCGCGCTGGCAACACCTTGGTCGGTTATGCCACTGAGGCGCAATTCGACGCCGCCAACACGCTCGCCAGCGACCAGACCCATCGCGCCGAAATCAAGGCCAGCACCGCCGATCTGGCCGATTTGTTCGACCGCTTCCGCGAACAGCAGATGTGCATGGCGGCAAGGTCACGGCGGACGACAAGCGCAAGCTGCGCGACAAGCTGAACGGCCTGAGCCTCGAACTGGATCGCTACCTCGCCCATGATTACGGCATCGATCCCGACAACACCAGCGCCTTTGCTGCCTGGCAGGCCAGTCACCAGCCCTTTCACTGGTTCGCGGAGTTCTACGGCGTGATGCGCGAGGGTGGGTTTGATGTGGTGATCGGGAATCCGCCGTATATTGAATACAGCAAAGTCAGAAATGAGTATTCGATTGGCCAAATCAAAACCGCTGCATGCGGCAACCTCTGGGCATTTTGTATCGAGAGGTCGTTTGAATTGCTGTCAACATCGTCTCATTTTGGGATGATCGTCCCTGTTAGTCTTGTTTGCACTCAGCGGATGAGCGACGTACAGGACGTAATCAATAACCAGTCATCCGCGAGTTGGTTAAGCAACTACGCAGAGAGACCAGCAAAGCTCTTTAGTGGGGCAGAGGTATTGCTCACAATCGCAATCAGCCGAAAGTCATCGGCGCAGCGTATCGGCACATTTACAACGCCGTTGAGAAAATGGCCCGCCGAATTCCGACCCTCATTGTTCGAAACAACAGCGTATCTCCCTGCGGGTAGCCGCATCAGGGGCTACGCGATTCCCAAGATATCCGCAGAGATCGAAGCCAAAGCGATACCCGGCGTGATGTCCAAACTTGGAACGCTAGCCGAGGCGTTTGTACGCACTTCTGAACATAAGATTTTTTACCGAATTGGCGGCGGCAGATATTGGAAGATTTTCACGACTTTTCAACCTCAGTTTTTGCTAAACGGCGTCCCTTCTGTTTCGAGCCGCGAGAGTTACCTCTATTTTGCTTCGAGGGCTGATCGTGACATAGCGGTTAGTTTGCTCAGTAGCACCCTTTTCTATTGGCACTTCATGCTGACGACGAATGGCCGGGATTTGAACCCAGCAGATCTCCGCGCATTCCCAATTTCCCCCAAAAGACTATCGGCCAGCGGAAAACAAAAGCTAATCGAATTGTCAGATCGGTTGATGAAGAGTTACCGAGCCAATAAGGCGACGAAAGAAAAGACCTCGAAATCTACTGGGCATGTCGTATATGAGGAGTTCTATCCAAGGATGTCAAAGGATATTCTTGACGAGATAGATCAGGTGGTGGGGCTTGAATTGGGACTCTCCAAAGAGCAGCAGGATTTCTTCCTCAACTTTGAAATCAAGTACCGCATGGGCGCGTCTGACGAGGAAGAATGAAGCCCGCACCCATCATCCTGCCAGTCCTCTGCGCCCAGCGTGTCGTACCTGAACTCGCCGCGCGAATAGTCGGCGCTGGCGACACGGCACTACTGGACGAACCGCTGCTCGGCCTCATCTCATCCCGCGAGTGTCCCGGCCATGTCCTGCTCGAAACCCTCGACCGTGTACCTGAATGGGTGAAGGCCGGTCGCGTCATCGTCAGCGGCTTCCACTCGCCGCTGGAGCAGCAGGTGCTGCGCTCGGTGCTCCGGCGCAAGGGGCGCGTGGTCAAGGTGCTGGCGCGCGGCATGACCGACTATCGCCCCACGCCCGAAGAACGCGAACCGCTGGCCGCTGGCCGAATGCTGGTCATTACCGCCTGCGCGCCGGAGACCCGGCGCACCACCCGCGAAACCGCGCTGGCGCGCAATCGACTGGTGCTCGACCTTGCGACAGAGATTGTCGCCCCCCACGTCGCCGCCGGAAGTCCGCTCGAGGCCTTGCTGGAAAAGTCGGCGCTGGCGGGACGGCGATCAATCGGATGAATAAGCCAGATTTCCCTGCTAGTGAAATATGGGAAATGCTGCTAGATTTCGATTTGATTCAGCTTCATAAGCTGCATTATTCCCATCGTTCATGTCGTACCCTTTCGTGGAGGCTAAAATGTCAACATGTGACTGTTATCAAAAAATAACCGAAATTCTTAAAAGCAATGAAAAATCGCAATCGCAACAATCCGCACATATCTCAACAAGTCGCCCGTGGTGTTCTGCGCTAAATTCTCCATTTGATAAATCTATGGCCATGTCTGTTGCTGGCAGAATTCTCGAATGCAATGGAGAAACAGCAAGATGTCAGTTACCCAAAACCCCCTAAGCAATTTGTCACCGGCCTTCAGGCCGGTGGATTTAGACGGGGAGGGGTTTGCAACCCCTCCCCTCCGCGCCCTTAAACCTCGCCCTTCAGGGCGGGGTGGCGCGTGTTCCGGCCTAAAGGCCTGGGTTTCAAACCGAATCGGAATCCGGATGAATTCTTTCAGCCGGACGCTAGGCGGGACGGCACAAAAGCGCGCCGCCTCTTACTCCACATTAGTTCCTTGAAAGGTATTCCATCGTGAAATGGCTCATGTCCGTTGCGCGTATCGTTGGCGCGTCCCTTCCTTTCGTGCCATCGCTTATGCAATTGCAGGCCGAGATTGATTCGGTGGCCATTCAGCGTCGGCTTCTTACGCTGGAGGATCCAATTTCCACACTGCACCCGGATATTCGCGAGGTGTCTGAGAAGTTGTACAGAGAATTGGCGGCTACCGGGGTGGCTAAACTTCAGTTTGATAGTGTGTTTTACGCCCAGTACAGCCGATCCCTTGCAATTTTAGAAACGCAAGGATTCATCGTCACCAACCATGCTATTGGAGCGAGGTACGTCGATGGCATTTGGGTGCAAGACCCAAAATATGTCGTGTACCTTTGTGCGCTGTATGAGGATCAGAACAAGATGGATGGTCTCGTGCAACTACTGGAGAGTTGCAAACCTGGGCAGTGACTTCGTGGCGAGGACATTGAAGCTGACCTTCAGCTTCCTCGTCCGGTCATAAAGGCGTTGTTTCAGCTTTACGAAGCACGGGGCATCGGGAACTGCTCGAAGGAAGTTGGGGCAGTCAGCTATGTCAGCCGGGCATAACGCGGCAGGCAAGCGGGTGCAAAAGCGTGCGGTCTCGTAGCTCCATTACGCTACACACGTTGCGCGAGCCATGTATGAAGAGGAGATAGGCGATGTCCATAGATGGCGATGATTTACCAGAACATTGGCCGAGAGCCGGTGACCGTCTCTTCGTTCAGTGCCACTGGACAGTTGATGCGCCGATCGCTACGTTTCCAGGTGAACGGTTCTACAGGATGAAGAAAGCGTTCAAGACGGCTGCCGACCTACTCGTTAGTTACAGTGAAGAAAATACTCATGAGCGCAGCAACCTTGTGTGGCCGGTTGTCTTTTGCTATCGCCAGTACATTGAGTTGGCACTCAAAGACATGATCGCAGCCCATGGAAAACAAGTCGTTCCGAAGATATTGCCGAATTGGAAGGATCACCAGCTTCCGACTCTTTGGCGGTTCTACAAAGAACTGATTGACGCTACGTTTTCTGCTATCAATGCCGTTGATCTACCCGAGGTTGCCGCCGTAGAGGCTTGCATTGAAGAATTTAATCGAGTTGACGCCGGTTCGTACACCTTCAGATATCCAACAGATAAGCAGGGGAATCAGATAGATATTCCGCTCAGTTCGATTGACCTCAGGCATCTTCAGGGGGTGATGGAAGGAATCTATCTTTTCTTTGAAGCTGGCGAGGCAGCATTGGATGGATTACGAGAGCGCGATTATCGTGAATGAGATTATCACGACACTGGCGACGGAGCCGTCGGACGAAGAGTGGCGCTGCATCCGTGAGTTCAAGCGGCGAACCCGCGAGCTCGCGGAAAACAGCCTCCTGAAAAACGGCTACGATCTAAGCGCAAACGTGTCGTTGAAGGCTGGTGAACCGCCATCCTTCACGGTGAAGGCAATGCCTTTCGAGGAGCCATTGCGTGCGCTTCTGCTGACCTTCAGATTGTTTTGGGCAAACGACGAGCCCTCGAATTTCTTGCGTGTATCAAATATCCTCAGTCGCCACATCGCCCAGGATGACGCGAGGATGGTTATTGGTGGCCTCAAAACCCGATGGAATCAGGCGCTTTTCAGTGGAGTTATGTTCATGTCATTCAATGGCAAAGACCTCACTGCAAATACCGTATTCGATCTGTGGATTAACGCGCATTATTTTCACAGCGAGCTTGAGAAACGGGAGCAGTTGGAACGGTTGGAAAAGATGCTGTCTCCCGAGTTCGTGAAGTTCTTGCTTGCGAATGCTGTTACCGAGTGTTGCAAAGTGATTCTCGTGCTGGATCGTGCGCTTCAGAAACTTAGTGTTCCAGAGTCCGCGAAATAACCAACGAGCATTGCCATTCGACGATGCTCAGGACAGGCCACTTCGACAGGCTCAGGACAGGTTTATTGATGCCCTACGGCGCTACGCGATATTTAAGAAGGGGGTAAGACATGACTCGTAAAAAAATCTCTCCGGTAGATTCACAAAACGTGGTGGCGGATACGGCATCACCCGGTCTGGTCAGCGACATTCGCCGCCTGATAGTCGAGGCCAAGACTGGGCTGGCCGCCACAGTCAATTCGGCTTTGAAGCTGCTTTACTGGCACATTGGTCAGCGTATCCGCAGCGAAGTGCTCAAGGGCGAACGCGCTGGCTACGGTGAGCAGATAGTCACGACGCTGGCGAGACAATTGGAGGCAGAACACGGGCGCGGCTTCAGCACCAAGAATCTGCGCCACATGTTGCACTTTGCCGAGGTGTTCGAGATTGAGGAGATTGTCTACGCACTGAGTAGACAATTGAGCTGGACGCATTTGCGCAGCCTGATCTATATCGACGACCCGCTTAAGCGTGATTTTTATCTGGAAATGTGCCGAAGTGAAGGCTGGAGTACGCGCACTCTGCAAGGCCGCCTGGATTCGATGTTGTTCGAGCGTACCGCCTTGTCGCGCAAACCGGATGAGTTGCTGGTCAGCGAGCTTGCAGCCCTGCGGGAGCAGGGGGATCTGTTCCACCTTGGCATCAGAGACATTCCAACTGTCCACCACAGTTTCGGTACTGCTGGCTCTGGAATGCAAGAAGCTGTGTCTGTTGATCCTGACCTCGTTATTGGAGCGCGCAGTCTCAGCACTCAATGGGGACGAAGCGATCTACCAATTTTCAACAATGATTGATGCAACAGATCAACCGCTTTCCGGCGACGAGTTGCACGAAATATTTGAAGAGGCCAAGCGCACAAATAAGTCCATGGCTTTCGTCGCTAGGCAACGACTACAGGGGTGTGCGGCCATACAAACGGTCATTACCCCAAGCGATGCTATCCCCGACATCGCCCAACGAACTGAACATAAGCCCCGATGAAACGGAAAACCAACCTTAAACGCTATTCGTTATGCGCCGACGGGAGAAAATCATGTCACCACTGACTACTAGGCTGCTACTCGGTTTAACTTTTTTGGCTCTATATGATTTGCAGTGGATAATGCGATAATTTGACCATAGATAGTACAACTTTATTTGCCATCGGCATCAACTCCAAGGCGGGCCGGTACGGCGGTACTTTCGCCCACAAAGACATCGCCTTCGAGTTCGCCTCCTGGGTGTCGGTCGAATTCAAGCTCTACCTCATCAAGGAATTCCAGCGCCTGAAAGAGACGGAACACCAGCAACTGGGCTGGGACATCCGCCGCAACCTGACCAAAATCAACTACCGCATCCACACCGATGCCATCAAGACCCACCTCTGATCCCGTCGCTACTCACCTCGCGGCAGATCAACCTCATCTATGCCAGCGAGGCAGACTTGCTGAACATGGCGCTGTTCGGCAAAACCGCGAAACAGTGGCGCGATGAAAACCCCGGCAACAAGGGCAACATCCGCGACGAGACCAATGTCTCGCAACTGGTGTGCCTGGCCAACCTGGAAACGCTGAACGCGCATTTCATTCATCAGGGGCAAGCGCCAGCCGCACGGCTGAAACTGCTGAACCAGACCGCTATCCATCAAATGAAGCTGCTGTTGGCGGATGCGGGCGCACGGCGACTGGAAGGGAAACAGCCATGAACGGGAAGGCGGAAACCTTGACCGAGCAGGTCAGTTTCACCCTGCGCGATCGCAATCCTGATGTACTGACCTGTATTGCCAATCTTTCCAACGACGAGGTATTCACCCCGCCGGAGTTCGCCAACAGGATGATGGACTTGTGGATACCTGTTTGGAGAAGAGTACGGGATAATCATCTCTTGGCACCGTTCGCCAGTGTCGGCAAGGGTCGGGGAGTACGCATTAGCCGTGGCAGCCTACTTCCCATCGTGGGCTTACCCATTTACGAAAGACTACGACATAGCCAATAAACGACCGCACCAGTCACGGGCGAACTGCCCAGCCACGCGCCCGCTGCGCGAGCCGCGCGACAGCGACCATTGCAGTGCAGCACTGCGCACTTCGTCGGTCATGCCGCCCGTCCATCCGTGATGTTGCAGCCAGCGTGCGGCAATGGCGAGGTATTCGTCCTGACTGAAGGGATAGAAGGAAATCCACAAGCCAAAACGCTCGGACAACGAGACTTTTTCCTCGACGCTTTCCGCCGGGTGTATTTCATCGCCGACATATTTCGTATTCAGGTTGTCGGCCATGTAGTCCGGCATCAGGTGGCGGCGGTTGGAAGTGGCGTAGATCAACAGGTTGTCGGAAAACGCCACCAAATCGCCATCCAATGCCGCCTTGAGCGTCTGATAACCGGCTTCGTCGGCATTAAAGGAGAGGTCATCGCAATACAGGATGAAGCGTTCAGGCCGCCCCTGCACCAGACCGACGATGAGCGGCAAATCCACCAGGCCCTGCTTGTCTATCTGGATCACGCGCAAGCCGGATTCGGCATATTCATTCAGCAGCGCCTTCACCAGCGACGACTTGCCCGTGCCGCGCGCGCCGGACAGCAGCACGTTGTTGGCCGTACCGCCTCGCACGAACTGCCGGGTGTTTTGCGCGATGCGCTGTTTCTGGTCGTCTATGCCGAGCAGGTCGAAAAGTGAAATACGCTGAAAATTAACCACGGGATGCAAACTGCGTTGCAGATGATCCCAACGAAACGCGGCTGCCGCCTGCCAGTCCGGCGCGATGGCGCGCGCGCCGGGCAGGATGCTTTCCAGACGGTCAAGCAGCCCTTCGACGCGAGCAAAAAAATGATCCGATTTGTTCACTAGCTGCGGTAGCTGGCGTTGATTTTGACGTAATCGTAGGAAAAATCGCACGTCCACAGCGTGGCGTTCACCGCGCCGCGATTCAGCACCACGCGGATAGTGATGTCGGTCTGCGCCATCACGCGCTGGCCGTCTTCCTCGCGGTAACTCGCCGCGCGCCCCCCGTTTTCGGCGACCAGCACCTCGTCCAGATAGAGTTGCAGCGCCGCCACATCCAGATCGTCCACGCCCGCATAGCCGATCGCGGCGAGGATACGCCCCAGGTTCGGGTCGGAGGCGAAGAAAGCGGTCTTGACCAGCGGCGAGTGGGCGATGGCATAGCCGATGCGTTTGCATTCGGCTTCATCCTTGCCGCCCTCCACCTGGAGGGTGATGAACTTGGTCGCACCCTCACCGTCGCGCACGATTGCCTGCGCCAGATAAATCGCCACTTCCGCAACCGCTTCCAGCAAGGCGTTGTAGGCAGGGCTGCCCGTCACGTTAACTTCAGGCAGAGCCGTTTTCCCGGTGGCAATGAGCATCAGCGAATCATTGGTGGAAGTGTCGCCATCCACGGTGATGCAATTGAATGAGCGGTTCGCAACGGAGCTGACCATGGCCTGCAATGGCGCTGGCGCAATTGCCGCATCGGTGGCGATATAGCCCAGCATGGTCGCCATGTTGGGATGAATCATGCCCGACCCCTTGGCGATGCCGGTAATCGTAACCGTTACCCCGTCCACCACGACCTGTTGGGAAATTGCCTTGGCGACGAGATCGGTGGTCATAATCGCCTGTGCCGCATCCGCCCAATTGTCAGCAACCATATTGCTCACAGCGGCAGGCAAGCCAGCGACAATTTTCGCCACTGGCAAGGCCTCCATGATGACACCCGTGGAGAACGGCAGAATCTGCGCCGCGTCACACCCCAGCAAGCCCGCCAGCGCGGCACAAGTGGTGCGAGCGTCCTGTAGCCCCTGTTCGCCCGTGCCGGCATTGGCGTTACCGGTATTCACCACCAGGGCACGAATGCCCTGCGCTGCGGCCAGATGTTCGCGTGCGACGATAACCGGCGCGGCACAAAAACGGTTTTGCGTGAAAACCCCCGCCACCTGTGCGCCCTCTGATAGCTGCATCACCAGCAAATCCTTACGGTTTTCGCGTTTGATATTGGCTTGTGCGATGCCCAGAACGACACCCGCAACGGGCAATAACTGCGCCGCCACGCGCTTATTCAGATTTACCGACATAAGGGATACCTCTAGTAACGTCCGCCAGTTCTGTAAATGTAATTGGACAATTCGGCGGATTCGCTGTTAACGCGCCGCACGATGCCATGCATGTTGCGGATGATGCCGCGCATGACGCGATAGACGATCATCGGATGGGAGTTAATCAGGGTTTCAAAGCGCGCGCGGGACATGCTCACCACCTTGGTATCGCCGACAGCATACAGCGTTGCGCTGACATGGCTGGCCGCACCGCCCGCGAAGGTAATCATGCCGGCCAGATCGCCAGGCTTGAGGATGTGGATGGTGGACTGCTCACCGTTGCTTTCAATCTTCACATCAATATCGCCCGATGCGAGAATGTACAGATTGTCGGGCTGGTCATCCTTGGGCTCTACAATCACATCGCCCGCCTTATATTCCTGCACTTCAAACAATTCAGCCAGAATTTCAACTTCCGCTTCACTTAATTCTTCTGTCACCGGTGAGGTGCGCAGTGTATCAATGACTAACGACATTGCCTTCTCCTATTCTTTGGTTAACTTAATTGCCCATGACATTGCTTATATTTCTTGCCCGAACCGCACGGGCAGGGATCGTTGCGCCCAATCTTCCTGCCGTCGCGCACAAACGGCTGTTGCTCTTCGCTGCCTGATGCGCCGGATGGCTCCAGCGCTTCTTCGTAATCGGCGTGGTGATACTGTATATTCTCGGCCTGCGGGGCGGCTTCAACAGGAACAACCTCCTCCTGGCTACGCACCTGCACGGTCATTAACACCTGAGTGACTTCGCGCTTGATTAAGTCCAGCATCATTGAAAACAGTTCAAACGCTTCGCGCTTATATTCCTGCTTGGGATTTTTCTGCGCATAACCGCGCAAATGTATGCCCTGACGCAAATGATCCAGCGCGGCCAGATGCTCGCGCCAATGCACATCCATACTTTGCAGCATGATGGCGCGCTCGTAATGGTGCATCGCATCCGCTCCGACCAGATCAACTTTCCCTTGATATAGCTGTTCAGCCGTTTCTGCAACGCGCCGGCGCAAACCCGCCTCATTGAGATGCTTATCCGCTTCCAGCCAACTCGCCAAGGGCAATTCCAGCCTGAAATCAGCGGCTAACGCTTTTTCCAGACCCGCCACATCCCATTGCTCCTCCATACTTTCCGGGGTGATATACAGGCTGATGGCATCGTCCATCACACTGTTGCGCATCGCCGAAATAGTCTCGGAAATATCTTCCGTTTCGAGCAATTCAGTACGTTGCTGGTAAATCACTTTGCGCTGATCATTGGCCACATCGTCATATTCGAGTATCTGCTTACGCATATCGAAGTTGCGCGCTTCGACCTTGCGTTGCGCATTCTCGATAGCGCGATTCACCCAGCTGTGTTCAATCGCTTCACCTTCCGGCAATTTGAATTTGTTCATGATCGCGGCGACACGATCGGAAGCAAAAATGCGCAGCAGCGGATCTTCCAGCGACAGATAAAAACGGCTTGAACCCGGATCACCCTGACGCCCCGAACGACCGCGCAACTGGTTATCCACCCGGCGTGACTCGTGGCGCTCGGTGCCGATGATGTGCAGCCCACCGCTACTGAGCACCTGCTCGTGCAATTCCTTCCACTCCTGCTTCATTTGTGCGATGCGCTGCGCCTTGCTGGCCTCGTCCAGACTCTCGTCCTCTTTAACCTGGTCAACACGTTTCTCAAGATTGCCGCCCAACACGATGTCGGTACCGCGACCTGCCATATTCGTCGCGATGGTGACCATTTTTGGCTGCCCCGCCTGTGCGACGATCTCTGCCTCATGTTCATGCTGTTTGGCATTTAACACCCGATGTGGCAGTTTTTGTTTATCCAGTAAGCCGGACAGCAATTCCGAATTCTCGATGGAAGTCGTTCCCACCAACACCGGCTGCCCGCGCTTATAGCAATCCTGAATATCCACGATGACTGCCTGATATTTTTCTTGTGCGGTGAGAAACACCTTGTCCATCTGATCGTCACGGATGGTTGGGCGGTTAGGCGGAATGATGACCGTTTCCAGATTGTAAATTTGCTGAAACTCAAACGCTTCAGTGTCAGCCGTTCCGGTCATCCCCGCCAACTTGTCATACATGCGGAAATAGTTCTGGAAAGTGATCGAGGCAAGTGTTTGATTTTCTTTCTTTATTTCGACACCTTCCTTAGCCTCAACCGCCTGGTGCAGCCCATCCGACCAGCGACGACCTGACATTAGACGCCCCGTATGCTCATCCACGATGACCACTTCACCGTTTTGCACCACATAATTCTGGTCGCGATGGTACAAGGATTGCGCGCGCAAAGCCGCGTACAGATGATGGATCAGGCTGATATTGGCGGCATCGTACAAACTGCCATTCGGCGGCAGCAACCCCGCCTCGGTCAAAATATTCTCGGCATTTTCATGACCGATCTCGGACAACAGAATCTGGTGATTCTTCTCGTCAACATAGTAATCGCCCGGACTCTCTTCCCCGGCCTGGCGAACCAGCTTCTTCGCCAGATCATTGATCGCGACATAAACGTTGACATCGCCTTCGGCCTGTCCGGAAATAATCAGCGGGGTACGCGCTTCGTCAATCAAAATTGAGTCCACTTCATCCACAATGGCGTAATTCAACTTGCGCTGGAAGCGCTCATTCATCTGGCTTGCCATATTGTCGCGCAGGTAATCAAAACCAAATTCATTGTTGGTACCGTAGGTAACATCGGCAGCGTAGGCGGCCTGCTTTTCATTCGAGGGCATCTGCGAAACGATCACGCCCACACTCAGCCCCAGAAAGCGGTACAACCTGCCCATCCATTCGGCATCGCGAGCCGCCAGATAATCATTCACCGTGACCACATGCACACCGCGACCGCTGATTGCATTCAGGTAAACGGGCAAAGTTGCCATCAAGGTTTTACCTTCACCGGTACGCATTTCGGCAATTTTGCCGGAATGCAGCACGATACCGCCTATCATCTGCACATCGTAATGTCGCATCCCCAACACACGGGTACTGGCTTCACGCACCACGGCAAACGCCTCGGGCAACAGCGCATCCAGCGTTTCACCCTGCGCAAAACGCTGTCTGAATGCGTCCGTTTTCTCACGCAATTGCACATCGTTGAGCGCAGCGATCGTATCGCCCAAGCCATTGATGGTTTTGACAGTCGTACGGTATTGCTTGAGCAAGCGGTCGTTACGACTACCGAAAATATTTTTAAGTGCCTTTGAAATCATGTTTTTTTGTCTTTTCAACCACAAATTAAGGGTGAGACAGCTACCCGCCATCTCACCCTTGTAACAGGAAACCACAACATCATCGTCATGAATAAGTTAGCGCATATTACCACACTGGCAATAGGTATCCGTACACCTCCACACCCTGCCATCTGCACATGAAAGTCGCCCATCTCCCCGACAGTGCAAGCCATTTCCGCACACATGGCACCATTTTCGGCAAGCGGTTCACAGCGCCAGCCCACTAAATGACCTTAAAAACCCTGGCAACCCCTCGGGATTCTACCCGGTGAGCATAAACTGGAATAATATTCACGCCCCAGTCTTTTTACGAAATCATTAAACCCGTGCCTCAACGTCTAAAATCTCTGATGAGCAACAACGAGGAATTGCGTGTCCTGTTTGGCACCGTACAAGCATTAACGGCACTCCAGCAGCATTTTTCCCGTGTCGCACCACCCCATTTCGCGCAATCCAGTCAAATTTTAGGATTACGCAACGGCACGCTAAGTATTGCCATGAGCAACGGTGCACTCGCTGCAAAACTGCGCCAACTTGCACCGGAAATCGTGACCAAACTGCAAAATCGCGGCTGCGAGATCAGTAGCATCAGGGTCAAGGTGCAAGTCAACTACACCCCCATCAAACCCAAGCCAGTCGCGCGCCTGCTCACCCAAACGGCACAGCACCAGCTGCTGGAACTCAGCGAGCATCTGGGTGATACGCCGCTCAAACATGCGCTGGAGAAACTCGCACAAAAATAGCCGTTACAACAACACCCGCCATCCCACCAGCACATAGCGTTCCAGTACGAACAACAAGGCAAAGATAAGCAACAACAAGACGGTAAATCTGACTATTTTCCAGGAAAAATTCAGATACCAGTGCTTGCGCGTGAAGACATACATTGCAACGTTGAGTACCAGCAGCAAGGTGGTCAACACCAGATATATGCGCATGATCAGCATCGTGAACCCCCTGAGCGCCGGGCAACCAGACCGTTAAGCTGTCTGCAATTGCGGATGCAGGAAAGCCGGCGCATCCGCCACATTATCAAATGAGACAAATTCCCACGCCTGTTCGTCGGCCAGCAATTCCCGCAGCAGCGCGTTATTCAATGCATGACCGGATTTGTAGCCGGAAAAAGCGCCGATCACCGGGTAACCCAAGAGATACAAGTCGCCGATCGCGTCCAGCACCTTATGTTTGACAAACTCATCCTCGAAGCGCAGTCCGTCGGCATTCAGTACGCGGTACTCGTCCATGACAATGGCATTGTCCAGACTGCCGCCCAACGCCAGCCCCTGCGCGCGCATGGCTTCAACATCCTGCATAAAACCGAAGGTACGCGCGCGACTGATGTCACGAATATAGGAATGCTCGTCGAGATCTATCGTGACGTGTTGCTGGGTGTTGGCAAACACCGGATGGGCGAAGTTGATGGTAAAGGTTAATTTGTAGCCGTTGTACGGCTCAAATTTTACCCACTTGTCGCCCTGTTTTACCTCGACCGTTTTTTTGATACGGATAAATTTTTTGGCCGCCGACTGTTCGATGATGCCTGCGGATTGCAGCAGAAAAATAAAAGTACCGGCACTGCCATCCATGATGGGGACTTCCGCGCCATCCATTTCAACGAAGACATTATCTATGCCCAGCCCCGCCAAGGCCGACATCAAATGCTCAATCGTGGCGAACCGCACCCCGTTTTGATCCATACAAGTGGACAGGCGGGTGTCATGCACCAAATCAGCGCGCGCCTGGACATCCTCGACTGGCTTCACATCAACGCGGCGGAACACGATGCCGCTATTGACGGGGGCCGGGCGCAAAGTCAGCGTGACTTTCTCGCCGCTGTGCAGACCGACACCAGTGACGGTTATCGGGCTTTTCAGGGTACGTTGCCTGACCATAGGTTTTTTAAGCGCAGGTATCATGAGCGGATTCTAACATAGCTCATGATTAGCGCCGCCACTGCTCCTGCTCACCCGATTCACCCATCAATCCGCCTGTTTGCGCAGGAAAGACGGGATGTCGTAAGTATCCACACCGGATTTTTCCATCGCGTCCACTGCGGCGCGGCGACCGCTACGCATGATAGTAGGGGTATCCAGCGCAACATAATCGAGGTTGCTGTAGGGCATGTCATGCGTACCGGTTCTCTGAAAATCCTGATTCTGATAGACGATTTCCGGCTTGGCCATCTTGTGGCTCACGGGCGAGCCCAATCCTGTCGCGACCACCGTCACGCGCAACTCATCCCCCATGGATTCATCAAATACCGAACCCAGAATAACGGTGGCTTCTTCGGCGGCAAATTGCACACAAGCCATGACTTCTTCCATTTCCCTGACCTTCAGGGAGCTGGTTGAAGTGATATTGACCAGCACGCCGCGCGCACCCGTCATATCCACATCTTCCAGCAACGGACTGGCAATGGCGCGTTCGGCCGCTTCCCTGGCACGATCAGGACCGGATGCCACCGCAGACCCCATCATCGCCATGCCATTTTCCGACATCACGGTGCGCACGTCGGCAAAGTCCACGTTGATCAAACCGGGTACGTTGATGACTTCGGCGATACCCGCTACCGCGCCTTGCAGCACGCCGTTGGCGGCTTTGAAGGCTTCCGGCACGGTGACATCATTACCCAACACTTCCATCAACTTGGCGTTAGGCACGATAATCAGCGAATCCACATGCTCGTTCAGCGCCTTGATGCCTTCGGTGGCGTAACGCATACGGTTGCCTTCGTAGATAAACGGCTTGGTCACGACTGCAACGGTCAAAATATTCATTTCGCGCGCGATTTGCGCGACGATAGGGGCGGCGCCCGTTCCTGTACCGCCGCCCATTCCGGCGGTGATAAACACCATGTTCGCCCCGGCAATCAGCTCCTTGATGCGTTCGCGATCCTCTTCCGCTGCCGCTTGCCCCACTGAAGGTTTGGCACCTGCGCCCAATCCCTTGGTAATGGCCACGCCAATCTGTAACTGGGTTCGCGCCTTGCTGCGACCCAATGCCTGCGCGTCAGTATTGATGGCGATAAATTCGACCCCTTGCACACCTTGCTCAATCATGTGATCTACCGCGTTGCCGCCGCAACCACCGACACCGATCACTTTGATTACCGCATCCTGAGTTTGTGCTTCCATGATTTCAAACATCGCCGTCTCCTTAAAAAATATTACCAAAATTAATCTGTCTAAATCCGCTTGCCAACCCACTAAAAATTATTCTGAAACCAGGACTTCATCATCGCCAGCACATCACTAAATGAGTTCGACTGCTGGCGATTTTCCTCATTGTTTTTGTAACTTGCCAAACCATGCAACAACAGCCCCACCCCCGTTGCCATGCGTGGCGTTTTCACTACGTCCGACAACCCCCCTACATATTTCGGGATACCCAATCTGACCGGCAGATGGAAAATCTCTTCGCCCAGCTCGACCATGCCTTGCATCGCGCTGCTGCCGCCAGTAATCACAATCCCTGACGACAACAAATCCTCAAAACCGCTACGCCGCAACTCGGCTTGCACCAGCGAATACAGTTCCTCGACACGCGGTTCGATCACCTCGGACAAGGTTTGCCGCGACAACATGCGCGGCCCCCGTTCACCGACTCCCGGCACTTCAATCGTGCCCGCATCCGCCAACTGTCTGAGCGCGCAACCGTGGCGAATCTTGATGTCTTCGGCATCCTGCGTGGGCGTGCGCAACGCCATCGCGATGTCATTGGTAATCTGGTCGCCGGCAATGGGAATCACGGCGGTGTGGCGTATCGAACCGCCCGTAAACACCGCGATGTCGGTGGTGCCTCCTCCGATGTCCACCAGACACACGCCCAACTCCATCTCGTCATCCGCCAGCACCGCACGGCTGGATGCCAGCGGTTGCAGGATCAGCTCGTTCACTTCCAGACCACAGCGGTGGATACACTTCATGATGTTTTGTACGGCGGCCACCGCGCCCGTGACGATATGCACCTCGACATCCAGCCGCATCCCGCTCATACCCAATGGCTTCTTGATACCGTCCTGTCCGTCTATGCTGAATTCCTGTTCCAGGATGTGCAAAATCTGCTGGTCGCCAGGCAAGCTGATGGAGCTCGCCGTTTCCAGCACCCGGTCTATATCGGTTTGCGTGACTTCCTTTTCCTTGATCTTCACCATACCGCGCGAATTCGTGCTGCGGATGTGACTACCCGCAATCCCGGTATATACCTCACTGATTTTGCAGTCCGCCATCAACTCGGCTTCTTCCAGCGCACGCTGAATCGCGCTTACCGCCGCCTCGATGTTGACCACCATGCCCTTCTTCATGCCGGAAGACTCGTGCATTCCCATGCCGATCACTTCCAGCACCCCGTCAGGTTTGACCTCGCCTACGATGGCCACAATCTTGGACGTGCCGATATCCAGCCCGACCACCAGATTTTTTGCTTCTTTATTCCTGCTCATCGCTTGATCTCCAACACCTTGTTTCGATTTAATTTTCCGCCCGGCTTAGCGCTAGGCATTGCCGTGTCGCATGCGCACGACAAAACCATTCCGATAACGCATATCCACATATTCCACTTTCAATTTTTGCCCGGTCACAGGCATAACCGTTTTGCTTTCTGGCGAAGTTGTTTCACGCATCTCGCCCAGACTGTAGGGATAAACCGCCACAAATCTCGCGAGCCGTTGCTGCAATTCTGCACGCCCCAACTCCACCTCCATGTCATTGCTCAGATGCATCTGCCAGGCATGGCGCGGCGATAGAGCCAACTGCGTCACCCGCAGCCCCAATACGGCAAGCTGCTCGCTGAATTTTGCGTATTGCTGCACCATTTCTGCCGAACTGCCCGCGTAGCCGATAAACTCCGGCAACACCTGCCCTGTCTGTGCCTCAAACACCTCGCCTTGCACATTCACCAGCGCCGCGTCGTTCCAGCGCGCCAAGGGCTGATGTTCCTCAAACTGCAAGATAAGACTGTCTGGGAACTGGCGGCGGATACTGACCTTGCGCACCCAGGGCAATGCCTCCAAGGATTTGCGCAAATGCTCGATGTCCACCGTAAAAAAATTACCCCGCACCTCGCTCTTCACTCGCGCCAGCACATCCCCCGCCACCAAACGCTCGGGCGCTGCGCTCAGCTTCACTTTGTTGATCGGCAACAAACGCGGCAGATGCACCGCGTAATCAATCGCGCCATACAGCACCGCCAACACACTGAATGACACCAGTGCGCTGCTGATACTGCGTAGCAGGGGCGCGTTATCCCACATGCCCCAACTCCAAAACCCGCAACACCAATTCCTCGAAACCGATTCCCGCCTGACGCGCCGCCATCGGCACCAGGCTGTGATCGGTCATTCCCGGCGAGGTATTCGCTTCCAGCACGAACGGCTGACCGTCCTCACTCATCAGAAAATCAACCCGTCCCCAGCCTTGCCCGCCGATCAGCGCGAAAGCCTGTTTAGCGAGATCTTGCATCCTGGCTTCCGATGCCGGGGTCAGGCCGCTCGGACAGCGGTACAGCGTGTCGTTGCGCAGATATTTCGCCTCGAAATCGTAAAACTCGTTGGCGGGTTCAATCTTGATGACCGGCAAAGCCTGATCGCCCAGAATCGCCACCGTGTATTCACCGCCACCCACGAAACTCTCCGCAATCACCAGCTTGTCGTGCTGCGCCGCGTTCAGGAAAGCGGCCGGTAATTCGTCTTTGCTTTTGACCTTGCTGATACCGACGCTGGAACCTTCATTGGCGGGTTTCACGAACAGCGGCAAGCCCAGTTGTCCGACCACTTCCGTGCTCTCGCTTTTATCGTTAATAATCAAAAACTTAGGGATAGGTAGCCCGCCCGCCTGCCAGACCAGCTTGCTGCGCCACTTGTCCATGCCCAGGGCGGAGGCCATCACGCCGCTGCCGGTATAGGAAATGCCCAGTAGTTCCAGCGCACCCTGCACCGTGCCGTCTTCGCCGAAACGACCGTGCAGGGCGATAAAGACGCGCTCAAAACCCTCGTCCACCAAGGCCTGCAAATTCCGCTCGGCAGGGTCAAAGGCGTGGGCATCCACGCCGCTGCGTTGCAAGGCTGCCAGCACTGCCGCCCCGCTTTTCAGCGACACCTCACGCTCGGCGGAGCGCCCGCCGAACAACACCGCCACCTTGCCAAACGTGTTCGCCGCTTGTGGCTTGTAGCCCACTTCGTCGCGCGGGGTATCGTTCATCTCGTTCTTGCTCATACTTCTCTCGCTTCTCCGATGATTTTCACTTCGGGATGTAAATCCACCCCGGTTTGTGCGGCGACGGTCGCGCGCACTTCCATGATTAAATTTTCGATGTCGGCCGCCGTCGCACCATGCGTATTCACAATAAAATTCGCATGTTTTTCAGATACTTGCGCGCCACCGCTGCGCACCCCTTTGAGGCCGCATTGTTCGATCAGCCGCGCCGCATAGTCATTCGGCGGATTGCGGAACACCGATCCGGCATTGGGCAGATTCAGCGGCTGAGAGCGGATGCGTTTCGCCAGCAAATCCTTGATTTCCTGCCGCGCGATGTCCCCATCGCCCGCCTCGAATGAAAACCACGCACCGACGAAAAATTCCTCTGGACACAGACAACTTTCCACCGACCACTTACTGCGTAGCGCCACGCTCCGATAGCCGATCTCGTATTCTGTCGGCGTACGTTCGAGCAACTGCCCCCCTCGCGTCACTACTTGCACCTTCACGACATGCCGCCAGGTTTCGCT
>Ga0210011_1001419_pt1 | contig 22403 bp, 25 predicted proteins | sample CryGeymeta201502_FD_183972 | JGI IMG/M metagenome (GOLD analysis project Ga0210011, IMG submission 183972) | Groundwater microbial communities from Crystal Geyser aquifers in Utah, USA - Crystal Geyser metaG 2015-02 (SPAdes) (version 2) | ecosystem: Environmental > Aquatic > Deep subsurface >...
TTTCAAGTCGGTGAGCTTTGCTTCTTGAGCTAGGCTATCAGCAATTGTCTGGTAAAGATTAACAACAAATGGTTCTTCAGTAAATCTTCTATTTATTTCTCTAGCTTGATCAATTACTTCTAATTGTTTCTCTAAGCCAATCTCACTAAAATCTGCTCCATCAGCAAATCTTCTTGACATTCTGTTGAGAGTCTGCATGTAGTCCGCACTGGAGCCACCACTTAAAAGTCTGGTAAGTCTGAGTGTTGTCGCTTCAACTTGTGGTTGTAATTTGCTTATTTCATCATCAATCTTCTGTCTGTCCTGGACAAAGCGATCAAGCATGGCTTGGTATCTTTGTAGATAACTGTTAAGTTGTTCAGTTGTTGAGGACGCATTGACTTGCGTAGTCATGGGAGTAGGCCTCCCACCAACATTACTCATTCGTTGGCTAAGGCTTTGAGTAGATATTGTTTCACCACCAGTACCAGAAAATGAAGAAGCTTGTCCCATTATCTCAGGTATTCTCCCAGACTGTTCAAACTGACTTACATACTGGGCAGAAACAGCCTGGGCACGTATTCTATTCCTATCTTGCAAGGAAACAACATCTTGAAGAATGCCACGTTGTTGCTCAAGCATTCTATTCGTAGACTCAATTGCTTTTTGGTGTTCTCTTTCTGAGGAAAGTTTTTCATATGCAACAAGTCCAAACACGGCCACTAATCCAGCAACAACCCCAGCAGTAACACCAAGTGCTAGATTAAGAGAAACCATTCCACCAGTAAGTGTGGCTACGGCCTTTGTCATTCCAGCAAAAACTCCAGCAAGTTTTAAACTCTCGATAACCCCCATGAGCATTGCAACTGATCCAAGAACAGAGACTAAAGCTAACAAAACAAAAACGGAGTTCTGTACAAAGTCAGGAAGGTTTACAAAAATCTCCACTGTGGTCGCCAAAGCATCAGTTAATGCAACAAGTACAGGGAGTAAATTATCTCCAATTTCCGAGAAAGAGTTTTGCAATCTCTGTCTGTTTTGTTGGAGTTGGAAGTTGAACTTTGCTACACCTTCGGTTACTTGCTCATACGCCTGATCTGCTGCTCCGGTGCGTGAAGTTACTTGATCTAGTTTAGTTACAAAGTCCCCAAGCTGTTCGCCAGCGAGTCGGCTTACAAGAGTCATACCTTCTTTACGGGTAATATAGTCTTGGAGAGGTCTCCCAGAACGTTCAGCTTCTTTTGTAATGGCAGCCATTACTCCAACCATGCCAAGTCCCTGAAGTGCAGCTTCAGCATTGGCATACCCGAGACGAGTAAATAATTCAGATAATTCCTCAGTGGGATTGAGAAGACTGTCCATTGCAGATCGGAACTGGGTAGCAACCATACTTGCATCCCCGGTAATACCTGTAAGAGTTGCAAACGTAGCAAACAATTCTTCTTGACTAATATTCAATCTGTCTGCACGGTCTGTTGCAACTTGCATAGCACCAGATAAAGCAGGAATAGTGGTATCACCCAAACGAACAGTTTCAAATGCAAGGTCAGCAACTCGCTCAACGGCAGCTGCACTTGTATCTCCAAATGCACGAGTAACAGAAGAGAGTAATTGCACAGAGTCAGCAGCCGTTGCATAGCCAGCAATGCCCATACGAATTGCAGTATTTAATCTTTCAGTAGTTTCTTCGGTATCTTGGAAAACCGATATTGTTCTATATAAAGCATCGTTGATGTCTTGGAATGATCTACCTGTTTCAGCAGACAATGCTTTCACATCTTCTTTTAATTCATAGATGCGGTCCCCGGTACCAATGAGCAGAGCTTGCACATTACCAAGCCCTGCGTTTAAGTCAGTTGCCATCTTAATGGATGCAGCGGAAAAAGCAAGGAGAGGGAGAGTTATGTACCTGTTAATATCACGACCAATAACTTTCAGTCGACCAGAAGATGCAGTAAGTTTTTTATCTAAATTGTTAAAAGACGATGTGGCTTGATCAACTCCAGTCTTTGTATTTTTTAAAGAAGAATTGGTTCCATTCAGACTACTTGTAAAATTCTTGTTAGTCTGTTCAGCTCTGCGGAAAATATCTTCCATCTTAGAGGATGCTTTGTATACATCCTCTATGTCTTTTTGAGTCTGGCGAACACCTTCAGCTTTTAATTTTAGTGATAAAGTATACTGGTCTGACACAGTGTTCTCCTTTCTCCAAACTACTTTCGACCTTTCTTTACTGCTGGCTTTGCTTTCTTTGGTCGATGCTTTTCGCTAATCCAACTCAAACATTTCCCATACGCACTTTTCAGTATGTACAGCTCCCCAGCATCAAGCTCTATTTCAACAATTTTTTGGTAGTAGTATATCTCTCCCCATTTTAAACTTTCACCATCCCACAATTCCCAAAAAATCTCCCGAAGATAACTCATATCAATCGGAAGATTTTCCATTTCAAGTTCAGCAGGTTTGATCCCTGTTTGTTCCCAAACCTGCTCTAGCTGAGACCTTAATGTCGAACCTGTATCATAATCTTTATAATTTAACTTTAATTCTTTTACAAGATATTCACTAAAAATCTCAGCTTGCTCTACAAAAAATTAGATCGTTCAGCAATAAATTCTACAACTTGTTCTGCTATCCAGGTGTACTTTCCATACACAAGTTTTGCATTCTCAAAATCACATTCTAGTTGCTTTCCATCAACAAGGAGGGTTCCAACTCCAAGAGCATTTCCATCATCATCGGTAGAGTCCCACTCTAAAGTACAGATTGAAATGGTTTCAATCGTGTCTTGCTCTTCTTCAATAGGGCTAATCTTCTTCTTAGTGTTTCGCTTCTTTGCAAGCTCTTGCTGTCGCCGTTTCAGAACTTTAGAATCTCGTCCAGCAACTCGAAACTTTGCAACCACCATTGTTTGGTCAGGGGAAAGAATGTCAAGCCATACGCCTTCATTACTCTTCTTCGCTGTATCCAACTGTGCTAAATCCATATCAAACTCCTCATATCCTCAACTTATAAAATGAAGCCCTGCATACACAGGGCTTTATAAAACCTTATTTATGCGATTGCAGGTTGACGAAGAATAAACATCGTTTTCTTCTTATCAGTAGCAAGTCCACCCAATGCCTGGAAGTTTACGTTTTGCGTAACATCATTCTCACTTACATCACGGGAGTCAGAAGTGAGCTTAACTCGTGGCCACCCAAACAGGTAGCTATTCCCAGCCAAGTCTTCAGTTCGAATAGCAAGTACAAATTCTTGCTCTTGCTCGAACAGGTTTGCAACCCCAGCAGATTCAAAGTACGCATTCAAGGTTCCGGTTACATTAGAACGACCATCACCAATAGAAGTTGCATCTTTGTCCATAAGTGCATAACGGCGAATCAACCCATTGTCAAGGGTGAAGTTCAGTCCAGTTACAACAGCCTGAAGTTCAGGTGCATTAGGGATGAATAAGTCCCCAGTGAAGCTGTCAAATACATCATTGATGTTCGACTGTTGAACTCCACTTGCTATAGAAGCATTCTTAAACCCAGAATAGGTGAGTGCTTGGAACGAAAGTTCCCCAGTGATCACACTGTCTGGCTGAACGTTCATAGACATAGAAGCCACATAAGCTCCAAGTGCATTATGGAAGATTCCGTCAGTTACTGAATTACCATCGATGTCTTCTCCGGTCTTAATGTCGGTGAAGCCTTCTTCAAAGGCAAAGAAATCAAGTTCTTTTCCTACAGTAATAAAACCAGTAGAAGTCCCAACAAAAACTGTACCAGAAGATTTCGTTTCAGTAGTGAGGGTGCCTTCAAGAGTAATGGCTAAGGCAGTAACAGTCACAACTTTAAACCATCCGTTGTTTCCACCTTCGGTAAAGCCATCAAACCAAATCTTGTCACCGACTTCTACTCCAAGAGTAACCCAAGAACCACTTGCTCGGGTAACAGTATTTGAAGTTCCATTTACGGTAAGTCCAACCGAAGCAGTATCAATGCTTTCTCCATAATGACCAGAAACAAAAGTGAAATCTGCATCGGTTTCAGCAAGCATGGTTAATCCAGTGGTTGTTCCCAACTCGTAGACGGTCAGGTCTGCTCCACTAATTACACCAACTTCACCAATAAGGTCACTATTCAGAACCCCGTTGATAATCACATAATCACCAACACTGATTTCATAATCTGCCCAGTCAGCACCTACACCAGTAAGTGTGAACACTCCACCAGTAGTAACGGATGCAGTAGCACTTATGGTTCGGCCACCTTTCCATTCACCACCCATCGCTCCCTGAATAAGTTGATCATAACTATCATATGACAACTCAAACGGAATAGCAACGTCAGGTTGGTTTTGACCAAGGCGAGAAACAATTATTTGTCTATCATCTCGAATTTCATTCGATGTGATATTGGTTCTGTTGTTCATCAATCCAGAACCGCCAGTAGTACGAAGTCGCTTGAATACAGGGGAAGCAGGTACTTGCTTCGGCTCTGATTGCTTCACATACTGGATAAAACGGTTTGATCCTGAAGCCATCTAATATCCTCCAATTTAATTTTCTAAATCTGCTCTATACTCAATTCGAATAAACTGAGTAAACCAATCTGGTCCCTCAACATAGTTTACTACACGAAACCTTGTTACTCGGACATACACATCGTTGTGAACTAATGTGGTTCCACGTTTGAATTTCTCATGTAGTGCATCAATTATGTTTTGAAGTGGTCCCTTGGTCTCAAACGATGGGACGTTGACAGTTAATTGATAGAAACCAATATGTCTGTTTCGTGTGTGTGTCCCTATTCCAACTGACGATTGTGCAGCAGGAACAAGTGCAGTTCTTATATATGCCATACCAACTTCAGGCTCATACCCGATATTTGGGTAAACCACAGTAAGACTTTGTTGCTCCGCAACTTCATTGAGAGCTACCTCTAATGTTGTCTCAATGTCCAATTCAGTCATAAAAAGTGTCCACCTAATTGTTGATATTAGAAGATTATATCACATTTTTTACTGCGATTACTTGCAAATAGGGACCACATTTCTGTGGCCCCTATTTCCCAACTCTTCTACTGATTGCATCTTGAACAATTGCTGTCCACTCCATGGCGGTAACTCCAACAATTCCTTGTGGTGCTTGTCGTGAGAATCCACCAGAAGAACGCTTCTCATATTTGTCTTCTTTCAGACTGTACTTATTATATGATCCCATTTTTGGTGGGTTGGGGTAAAGCCCAAACTCTAATGACTTGATCCCAGGGGAACTGTTACTGAACGTGATAGTTGCATCATCCATAAGTTTCTCAGTTTGTATTGCTGCTACTAAATCAGATTTTGTATCGTTCCTGTCAAAATCAGCAATTGTCTCATTGTAGGATGAATCTTCACTTCCATCAAATGTTATGTTCCAGTTAGCAATAGTGTTACCGGATTCAGGATATTCATCAAAGTACCTTGGGGTTCTATCTACAAGTTTTCTTGCAACTTCATTAGCTGCATTCTTGAAGTCCCTCTTAAATGAATCCCCAAGTTTATATTTAAGGAAGACTTCAAATCTTTTTAATTCAGATTTGTTGTCGGACATTTTACCTCTCCTGTTTAAACACGCACTTGGATTTTATAAACAACATCTACTGCTCCAGGAGACACTGGATCACAATAGATGTAATTATAACTTGTACCATTCACAGTAATAACATCTCCAAGTATAGGGAGTGGTATTCCGATGGCAATAAGTTTTATGTCTCCACGTTTTACAGTAGTGCCATCAATTTCCTCATTCCTATATTTTGTAAGAACAGCATACCCACTGTATTCAGCAGAGTAGGCTGTAGGTTCTTCAGTAAATGTTGCTAGGGTTGTTGTATCAATCCAGTAAAATGACTTTGTTGCTGGATCATATTTTTTCTCTATCTGGCTTGTATCTGCTTTCCGCAATAAAGAAATTGGGGCACCAAATCTTTCAATAAGAGGATAGGCCACATTGTCTCTAAGAGAAGCATAATCATATGCCATTAAGTAAAGCCCCCAACTCTCATTATTTTAAGATTTGCAAAAGAACTAAGTCCACCAGTTAATCGAGCCATTGCATCCTCTAGTACAGTGTATGTGGTTCTCTTGGGTGTTGAACTAGAGTTATATTTTTTATGTTCTTCAACAACATCAACCTTCACTCGTTCTTCTTTGAGAATACCATTACCAGCGATAGTTGGCTGAATATCGGCTCCAGATTTCAATATATAGAATGCTTCAGCTAGTGCGATCTTGACTTCTTTAGGTACAACTGTGTCAAGAATTTCTTCTCCGTTTAAGTATAAAGCATTAGTTCTAGGCCATTCAAGACCCTGGCCTTCATTACGAACCCCAGGGTAACGACTAATGAAATAGGAGTCCAGAAACGTGGAAGCTCTAATCAATCCAAGTTTTATCTCATCATCAGTATAATCAAAGTATTCTTTTCCTAAATTATCTGATACTGCCTTAAAGTCAACTATAGACAAATAGGAATTAGAATCTACAATACCTTCACCTGTTTCTGGAGTAAACACTATCGCCATTTATCTGTCCTACCTTGTCCTAGGATTAACTTGATATACATTTCTGCTACAGCTTCATCTGTTGCGGTAGATCGCAACGACCTTCCATCGACACCTTTTTCACGCAAAGCACGAATCATCTCTCTTCGTGGAACGTTTACTTTTATTTCAGAGATGGTTTCATCTTTTTCTTTTTTTATTTCACCTACCTCTAAAGTAGGTTCTTCTTTGATTTCTTTTTTGATTTCTTTTTTGACAGGTTCCTTGACTTCCTCTACAGAATTTGTTTGTTCTTTTGGTAAAAAAGAAGGAGAGGTTTTAACCTCTCCTTTCGACCGCTGGAACGCTTTTAATTCTGCAAGAGTGTCAAACATTTTTCCTGTTCCAATATCTAGGAACACACTCATGCAAAGCCTCCATTAGTTATCGAGAAATAAGAGATGCAAAAACAGTCAACGATCCAGTAGCGGCTGCATCGTCAGTGGTAATCTTGATCTTAGCATAGCTAGGAAGACTTCCGCTGGGCGGTACAAATCGTGCAAGCTCACCAACAGGAAGAGTTGCACCACCTACTCCAGCCGTAAGGCTGTAGATTACTTCCGAAGAAGCATACGAATCTCCGTAAAGATATTCAACAGTCAACGTTTCAGTGGCAGCAATATCTACCTTAGCAGATACCTCAACTACAACTTCAAGGGCATTTTGAGTCTTTCCAAGTAACACTGCATCCGAAGTTACAGCGGTGTTTTGGGGAACTGCTTGCCCGTTGAAAATGTAATCGGGGAAAGAGCGAGCTGCTACTCCACCAATTTTATTATCAACAATACTTGCCATTTAATCCTCCATTAAATTATCCCTCCCAATGAAGGGAGGGTTGTTGTCTCTCAATTAAGAGAGGGTTACAGTAGCTTCAGTTCCTCGCAAGAAGTTGTAGCTTTGAACAATAGGAATACCGTTCCAAGCATCAAATCTTCGCTCAAGGTTCATAACTTCTACAGTGGTTTCCATGATGCTGGTCTTAAAGCTATTAAGAGCAGTTTTCAATTTGGGGTGAACGAGGATCATGGTGTTTCCACCAGTAGCTCCACGAACAGCAGCAATTGCATCATCAATCTGCATAGCAGTAGGAAGCTTCCAGTTGGTTGGGTCTGCATCACTAATGTCAATGTTCACGATACTGGCAACGTTTCGAGGGTCAGCAGTAAGAACACCGAAGTAGCTCTTCAATCGCATACCATAACCAAGAGTCTTGCCTTCGCTAGACTTGGTGTAGTACATTTGTCCACCATTGATGGGTTCCATGTCAAACAACATTCCACGACCAAAACCGTTAGGATCATAAAGACCTTGTACAGCTCCGGGTGCCCATTTTACAACGATCAACGAATAGTTGGTCGAGCCAGAACCACCAGCAGACATTGCATGGTCGAGTCGGTCAACGAGGCCAGTGTTGCTTCGAGCAGCAATTGCGGCAGCACGAAGGTTGTTGTAAAGAATAGATCGCTCGGTGTCGCCACCAGTTTTCTTCAATACAGCAGGAAGTTTGGATGCGAAGTACGAACCTACGCCACCAAGCATTTTTGCTTTGTCTTCACCGACTTCCATAGTACCACCAAGGATACCAAGGTTAACTTGCTTCAGTTCAGTGTTAGCACCGACATTAGGCAGTTCGCCGTCAAGATCAACGAGTCCATTGCCTTCTACATCGAGAAGTTCCTCGTACACATGATTGATTCCGTTGGTAGTTGCCTGGAAAGGCATAAGCTCCATAATAGGTGCTTCTTCCAGTACGTAGTCAATCATTTCAGGTTGTTTGGGGGCAAGTTTTATTGCCACTTCCCGAAACGTATTGTTAATAGCCATTTAGTCCCTCCAATTTGGATTTTTGATTCACGTTATTTCACAAACATAGACCCAATTTCATCTTTAAGGTCTTTTTTGATAATTGGTTTTCCATCGGAACCGATGCTACCACTTCCAGAATTTACCGGGGCAACAATCATTTTCTTGCCTTCGGCAGTAGTAGGAAATAACTTCATCCAGTCTTGTAAAGGAACTCTTGGACCGCTAGGATCAACAGGGTTAGGAACCATTAGGTTTAGTCGATCTTCAGTTTCAATATATTCTTGTTCTGCTTGAGAAGAGAAACCAGCAAGCCAGTAGTTATCTGCTTGAATGTTCAACTTCTTTACAGCTTCAATAATTTGATTCTTCTTTAAAGTATTAATATACTTATTGAACATTTCACTTTTTTCTTTTTCAAGTCCAGTGAACTTTTGCTCAAACTCTTTGAGTTTAGGACTAAGCTCTTGTTCCATTGAACGCTTACCCTGCTCGTAGAATTTTTCTTGAAGAACCTTTATATCGTCTGAATTTCCACCAGCCTTTGAACGGGCTTCTTCGAGTTCGGTTTGAAGTTTTGCAAACTGATCTAAAGTAATACCTTTTTCAATAAGTGGTCCTGCCGATTCTTTTAGTGCTTTAAACTCAGCTTCTAATTTTTTCTTCTCACCAAGAATCTTTTCTTTGTTTTGAAGAACTCCACTGATATTGTCACTAATAACTGCATCCAAATCTTTTTCAATTGAAGACCAAGTGGTCTCATCTGAAAGTACATCTTCCTTTACAAAGGATCGAATTTTGTCCTTGTATTCTTGAATGGTCATGCTCGTATCTCCGATACACGATAATAAAATAAGTCTGTGTCACCGACCGACTGCATAAAGATAACATACTCAGCCCTGCAAGTATGTCCCAACTATTTAATTTGTTTTATTATAACACATTTGATTTTTTAATTACTTGCAAAAAATAAAAAAAGCCCCTAACAGAGTAGGGGCTACAAACTTATATATCTAATGGATGCCAATAATGCACTGAATCACGGCCACCTAACTCAGTATAACAAATAGCCATTGATTCTCTTTGTGAATTATATCCCTTAAAATCATGCCAATCATCTCTGGCAACAAGAGATGGAAGAACTTCCTCTCTAATACCAAATGTATTTTTTGACAACTGATACTTCTTTTCTGATGCAGAATGGAAGTGGCCTTTATGTATCTCTACAAATTGTGCCCTTGCAAATGCTTCTGGTTGATCTTGGGCAACAAACAATGGTAGTGCTCCCTTATGAATCCCATCACCGTGAGTGAACATAAGTAGAACATTTCCCCAACTATAAAACTTGTGTTTACGTGGTCCATTGTCTACAGTTATAAAATTTGTATTTCTATACCATGCAGAAAGAAATTCACCAAAATAAAATATTCTTGATCTATCATGGTTTCCAGGAACAATCACTATATCTACTGGAGCATATTCTAATAGTTTATCAATCTGCTCAATGATAAGTTTCTCTGCTGTAGTAAATGTCTTTTGCCATCTCCCATCTTCCACTTGTGGTGTCCCAGCATAGGTTGTATTCATTGCGTTGTCAGCATTAAAAAAATCATTTCCTATAGGGAATAACCAACGTTCAGTTTTATGACCCAACTTTTCTACAAAGTGATCTATTGCTTGCTCATACATCGAGGCTGCAATCTTTAAATCATAATGTGACCCACCAGTTTCATCCCCCCAGGAAAGTTGGCCATAGTGATGGTCGAAGATAGCAATCTCTGTTAACAGGGTGGCTTCTTTATTTGTCTTTGGTGGTGTTCTGTTTGGTGGTTGAATAGTGTCCACAAGTTCACGGAACCTTTTTGCATAGGACTCAGGGGTAAAATCTTCTGCTGACTTCCTTTGAAACCATCCCTTGATCTGTGTTAATGGAGAATCTTCTGATCCCCACTTGTTAGCAATGACTTTTGTACATTCCCATATCTCAGTATCAATTTCAGCAAATGCAATTAAGTCTTCTATTGTACGTACATTCTTTGATTTAACTTCATAGAATACGGTGTTCTTAATCCGATCTTCTTCAACGTGTATGGAAGCAGTTTCTGTACCGGGTCTTGGGGCAGTCTCCTGGTAGAGTGCATAGGCTTGTCGTGCATAACGTTTAAATGTCTCTTTATTTGTCGGCCCAAACTGTTTTTCAAATTCGCCATAAAGCCTATAAAGATCAACAGATGAGTCAGTTGGTTTGATTCTGTTCCGTATCCAATTAATTCGTAAATTTGACATTCTTTCTCCTTTAAATCTTTGCTCGAAGTTGCTCTAATGTTAAACGCCTACCTGAATCTGCATCTAAAAACTCACTTATCTTTAATTCTCCTTCACGATAGAGTTCATACCTTCCTGGACCTAGTATATCTCGCTTTACACTTACTGGCTGTCTTTCAAACCATTCTTCATAAGATGGAATATCTGGAATAGATTCACCTCGCATGACATATGAAATACCAGATCGACATCGAAAATGCCCAGGAGGGTACTCTTCAGCAGGGAGAGTAGACTTTGATGAATCATAGAAGTCCCAATAAAGTGTGTGTCGGTATATACAATAGTCCGATGTTTTGCCATCAATAATGGACACCCATATATACCCTTGAAACATTTCTTTATTTTCAAGTGCATAGAGATATTTAATTCGGTTGGCAATAAGTGCAATAATTGTTGCCCCGATAACATTAAGAAAGTTTTGATTCTTCCTGATCGTATTATTAAAGTACCCAGCAACAGTTGAATCTGCTTCATTTATAACTCGCATTCTGGTTACAATTGTTCTCAAGTCTCGCTCTATGCCCGTGACAATACCATCAACCATACCACTTATAGAAACCACTCTTCCTTCCTCTAATGGGATTTGGAGTTTCAATAAAGAAGCAATTGCAATGAGAGGAACAACTACATCTTTTCTTGTTATGTTTTCAATCTTGTTCTTTTCCATTTCAGAAATTGAACTTGTTGCTTTCTCTGTTTCTGAAGCAACAAGCTGGTTGAGTTTTTCTTTAAATGATTCTATGGAGACTTTTAACTCACGGTTTATTTCTGTTTGAATACGAACAGTTATTCTTGTGCCAAAGTATGACTGTAGAATCTTTCTTGCATCAGCAGAAAGGTCTCTGTACAAAGACAAGACAGAGACTGTGAAGTCGTTTTTATACGACTCCACATATTGCTCTAACTCAATTTCTTTTTCAAGAAGTTGTTCTGTCTGTGTCATTAGCTTACCCGAACTCTTGGTTTATCCCCTATTGGCCGTACTGTAACATCTCCACCAGTTCCAGAGCTTTGAGTCTGTGGGTCTGGTTGCTCAGGTTCCATGATCAACTCGCTGTCAAGCAACATTCTCCTGGTAATCTGCAATGACTTCCATTCTTTGTCTTTTGTCCAACCGTCAGGGTAGGCTTCACGCTTCTCCATATTGCTATAGTAAGTGTCCCAAGAAACACCACCTTGAAGAAGAACATCCATCCAGTTCTTCGCATCTGCTCCAGTAATAAGGTCATTATCTAAGTCAGAATTTATAAGAACACTTGCCTTTAGCTCCCCTGGCCACTCAGAAATCCAAGGCTTTGCCCAGTTCACCATTGCTTGAAGAATCCTTGAAAGATTCAAACTCATATATGTGATCATGTTGGAGAGTACAGAAGACTCAGTGCTTGCAGTTATCCGAGCAGTTTCAGCAGATGGAAGGTAACGTCCTTTCTGCGAAATTCGCTCGGCACCAAGAATACTCATCTGCTCCATTTTATTTCGCATCGCATTGTCAAGAGCCGAATCTGCACTTGGCTCAAGCAACACCGGAATACAGTCTTTTGGTGCAGCTAATGCCCCACCAACCTTTGGTTGGCCATAGACTTTAACATCCCAGTCTGGATAGACGATGGACTTAATTCCCGTCCAATGTAGTTCATTTTCATGGTCAGCCGAGTTCCTGTAATATCCAATATTGACGTTCACCAAATCTTCAATCATAGGAGGGTAAATATTTCTAAAGTCAAGTCCACGGTCAGTCAAGACATAGAATGGGATTGACTTCATAAACTCCCCATTGATTCTTGGATAAGTAACTCCGGTGACAAAGAATCCACCAGGATTGAGTCTTTCCTCTTCCACGGTGATGACCTTATATCTACGATTAGGCATGTCATCCCAATTCTCTAAATAAAGTATTCTGTACGCATTGATCAACTCATGCTTCAAAGAATTTGGCTGTACTCGGTCTCGATGCTCTGTAAGCACAAAGAACACAGGTACAATCTGGCCATTTAACGTTTGAGTGTGCCAGTTAATGATTGTCTCTGCTTTGTACATAGACACAATTGGGTGAAGATTCATTTCTTCAACATCGGACAACTTTAAAGGATTCTCATTGTCATAGTTGATTTCGGGCATGTCAATGAGAATACCAACTCGATTTGTAGTTATCACCTCTTCAGTGAGAGAATGGAGAAATGTATCAAAGTCCATACCGTCATGTGTAACAGACGATAGAAACTTTTGCTCCATGTATTCATCAAGTTCTGTGCTTGTCTTACCATCTTGAGTAAAGTTGTACAAAGGGAGTTTACGAAATATCATCCCAAGATAGGCTTCAATTGTACGTCCCGTACCGTTGAAGAACTGTGCCCTGTCTTTGTATACTTCATACTCTGCATCTGTCTGACCATTTAGCTTTGGAAGATACGTTTGTCCTTTAGACTTAATTGCTTCTTCTCCAGCTCTACAATCCCTACATTTTTGCCACACATCTTTATTTACATCATAAAGATCATGGGTCTCCCACAGAGAAAACCCAATAGGTTGTCCCACTGTGGCATTATCTAAAATATCAAATCCCATAAATCCCCCTTATAGCCCAACAATTTCAAGAGCTTTAAATGTGCTTCTTGTTGCAAGACAATTGTAACGTACTACGTCATAACAATGGTCTTCACTTTTTGTGTCAACATCTTCAGGATTGGTTTCACTTCGTGGTAGTGAAGGTATTGTCCTGATGCAGTGTCGACAACTATCAGTAAAATATAGACCTTTTGATTTCCCGCTAGTAGACCCCATAAGGTACGTCCGCACTAAGTTCAAGCCTTGTACACGAGAGTTTGTTGACTGATCTGCCCTCTTAAAAAGATTTTGCACAGCATGGCTGTACAATGATTTATCTTCCTTTGCGAGTTCCCCCATCATATCATTGTACCCATCAACAAGAAGATCATGCACTGTTGAGTGTATGCCTCCACGATTTTGGAAAATTTGATTATCTGCTGGACCATTTCTTATAACATCTCTGAATGGAACGCTTGCTTCATACTTAGCAATTTTCCTTCCAATGTCATATGCTGATGATTTATCACCCTCATTCTCATTACCATTCCAACCGTACATCTCATGAAAAACGATCTGTGAATCTGGTTGAAAATACAATTCTTTCCCATCAACAGTTTCAACTACTTCTCCTCGAAGAATAAGTGTATAAATCACAGCATAGGGATGCCAGCTCCCCCAGTCTAATGACCGCACCACATACGCATTTTCTGGAATCTTTATTTGGGAAATCACATGCACATCTTCATCCCATACATCGGCAATGGCACCTCCTTCGGCGACATTCCAATCCCCTTCTAACATTGCCTTTGCTAAGTTTCCACCTCCAGCCAAAAGGCGATACTCGTAGTCTGGGTCTTGTTCAAGCAATGCTTTATTGTCTGATAGTCTTGCAGGAATAAAAATTCTCCGCATTTTTCCATCTTCTTTTGGGACATCCCAAATAACATTTGGTGGAGCAGAATCTATCCACATCCGTTTTACAAATAAATGCCCAATGTTCCCTGGGTTTGAACCACAAAATATAAAAGGGAACTTCCCAGGCTTCAACCATGGAAGTGATTTCTGTACTTCACTATAATCAATTTTGTGAGAACCAAGTCGAGTTCTCAATCGCAAGAAAGTGTAAATACTTTCAGTAAAAAGTGTCAATTCATCAATTAACAACACATGAATTTCTGCACCCTGATAATTATACTTGTCCTTTTCATGCTGTACGTGTCGTAAATAAATTTGTGATGTCGGTCCATTCTCATGGAAAAAGTCAATTCTATAGTCAGAAGAGTTTATTGCTACCTTTCCTACTTTAACCCATGGTTCTAATGTTGCAAAGAATCCAGAAGGCCCCTGCATATGGTTTTGTAACAAGTCTGAATACCTTCTTCGGAATAGGTATACTTGTAAGCCTGGTATGTAAAGGCAATAAAGTATTGCCATCATTCTCATAAGCCAACTTTTGCCAGCCCCGGCCGCACCTCCGTAGAGAATTTCTGTCCCTTCACTAGTTAAAGCCTCCCACTGTTTTGGGGAGAACTTTAAATCTAAATCCATTTCTTACCTCCCAGTAACAGTTTATTCAAATGTCTCAATAGATTGAATTTTTTTCTGTGCTTCCAAATAGGCAACATGAGCCTCTTCCTCGCTATTAAACATCCCAATATGTTTTAGTTTGCCATTAACACAAATATGTGCTTTCCACTTACTCACACTTTTTTCAAATGTAGTCCCTTTTAACCCATCATTGCGATTAAACCGAACATTGAACTCTTTTTCTAGCGTACTGTTATCTAAAGTACCAAACTCTTCTAATAAAGATAAAGCCTTCATGTAGGCCAAATGAGCTTCATTCTCTGATTTAAAAAAACCTAAATGCTTTAATTTACCTGCAACTCTAATTCTTGCTCTCCATTGTCGTGGCTTTCCAACACCACGACTTTCATACGTTGCCCCAAGTAGATACCCTTCTCTATGACGTTTCAAATTGCTTTGGTTTTGTCGTGATGTGACCACTCTGAGGTTCTCGATGTGGTTATCATCTCGTACACCGTTAATATGATCTATTTGTCCATCAGGGTCACAGCCATTATGTAAAAACCAAACAAGTCTATGTGTTTGATACCTCACACCTTTAAAACTTACATACCTGTATCCCTTTTTTTTCTTATCTCCTGCTTCTGACCCGATAATTGTTCCTGGATATGTTTTCTTTTTCCAAAACAGTTTCCCATCTCTATAATCAAAATATTCACTTACTTCTGGATTTATTGGTAGCACTTTATTATCCCTCCCTAAATATAATACTATTGGTGAGCAAAACAGTTGCTTGCTCTTTTTATAGTATACCATAGACCCAAACAAATGTCAACCATCAATCCTCACCTATCTTCTTATCAAGTGCGTGGTCCACACGCATATAGAGTTTAAACCCAATTAAAACATAAAGCAATATCCCAAAACTCATTAGAACGACAAAAGTAAAAAGATATGAACTCTCTGTCCCATAATTTAAAATAACTAAATGAGTCGCTGGTAGCATTGTAAGAAAAGCTATAACATTCTTCCAAACAAATATACAACCGAAAGAGCAATAATAAATATGATTGCCCCTCTAGACAAACCAAAGGCCAATAAAGGTAATGTTTCTTCTATTAGGGCTTCCATACTTTAGTCCTCCTTGAAATACTCAAAATATTTCATGTGTTGCCAAAATCCAATGCGAAAAAAGGTAGGCCACTTTTTTAGCTGTATCCGTTTATTAGAAACATGTTTGTATCCCAAAAACCAGAAAGGAACACCTGTAACCATGTCACCTCCATACTGGACATAGTGTAAGTTAATGAACCGCTCCTTTGGGGCTGACCAAGAGAATACCCTTGGACTCCCAAAGGCCCAGGTCACCGGATCGAATCCTCGAAAGACCAGTTCTTCGTGGCATAGAGTAGCGAGTGCAGCACCCTGACTGAATCCACAAACCACGATTCGTTTGTGGGCGTGGTTATACACAACCCGAACCACTTCGTCCCGAACAGATTTCCACTTGGCAAGGAATCCCCGGTGAACCCGAAAGCGTTTTGGCATTGATTTGTAGGGAGTCTTGAGGAAATCGAAATTCTGTTTCCAATCTTCGGCGAGTTTCCCGGTCGAGTCCCGGAAAGTGCTTGACCCCTGGAAGTTGAGATAGAGCGTATCGTTCTCGAACTTCCACCCCCACTCGGTCGAGGTCGAGGGTTCGTTCATGTTAAATAAACTGATCGTTATCTTCCAGAGTTCTTTCATGATCCGATCCTGGTGATTTGAATGTCATTTATTGTCATTCCTGTCCCCGTAGTCACATCAAGAGTGTCTCCCATACTAAGTCTGACTTTCCCCTCAGACCGAACGTAATCCAAGCCCCAGGAAGATCCACTGTTGTCAGACATTAAAGCTAATGTATTCGTTGTATTTTTGCGTAACCAAGTGACTCCTGTTTGATTTGTTCTTTTTATTGCTACTGAAACGGAATATAGACCAGTAACAGGACAGGTAAATTTCCAAGAAGCTCCTGTAGTAACTGCTCCATGTGTATCTTCTATCTTTGTTGCTAAATTTGCAGGAGTACCCGAAACAAATCCACCAGAATAGTGAGCATACACGACCGGAGGAACTTCGGCCATCGAACCGCCCCGAGAGATTCGTACTCGCCATCGGTCGTAATAGGTAGTAAATTCTCCCCAACCTTGATTTCCAATACCAGATACGCTCGAAGCGTATTGTCCAAGATGAAGAATTATTTCCCCACTTCCAATAGTTGTTCCTGAGTTTTCTAAAATCGCTCCTGTTATAGAAACAGAATCTGTCAGACGAGATGCAGGTATAGTTGTTACTGGATAGCCTGAATAATTTCGTCCTGCATGTTGTTGTGGAACCCAGTGACCATTCTTGGCATCTCTAAACTCAAGAGCTAAAGTTTCATTTGGAAGTAATTTTCGAGGCAAACCCATCTTATACCAAATGGCGTTTACAGTATTCGCCAGAATCGGACTCCCCTCGATTCCGTAGTACGTCTTGTCTACCACACCGTTGGTGTTGATCGTGGACTCAGAGTTCGACAGGTAGATCGTTTCCTCGCCCGAGACCTGGATGTTCGCCGACCATTGGGCGATGGGGATGGTTACGTCAATACCTGCTTCTACTATTTCCGTCCAATGTACTGGGGAAAGTGCGTCTGGTTTGAACATACTTATCACTACATCATTTATAAAAGCTGATCCGGGCCGTACAAGAGTTCCATTATACCAAGTAGCTGATCCAACTGTAGCTCCCCCTGAACCACTCGGAGGGGCATTGCTTGAATCAATAGTTAATCCTGGAGGTAAATCAATACCTATAATTCCCGATCCAGTTCCTGGAGAATGAGATACCCAACAACGTATCTGTATCAAATTTCCAACTCGGCGGTATGACGCTTTAATCGCAGAAAGAGTTCCCACACTGGTATTTATTGCTCCAGAAACTATCGCAGGGAAACTCGGCGTATAAGGCATCCACCCGCTCACCGCAGGCACAGACATAATCTGTTGAGGCCGAACTGCAACATCCGCAATACGCAAGTTTCCGGTTCCACCCGAACATTTGATCCTGACCTTCAGCCCGGTCAACGTAGTCGAGGGCCACACAAACACCGAGGTCTGACTCACGGTCCCAAGCACAATTGGCAAATTCCCACCCGAAATTTCGTTGGCTCCGTCCAAAAGCACAACCTGAATCTGACCATCGGTATACGTTGCCCCTGCATCGATGTAATACCCGAGCTTTATTTCCCAGGCCTGACCACCATCGACCGCATTGATAGTCGGAATGAAATCCCCATCAATAGTCTGTCCTGTAGCAAATGTCTCAGCTTGAAGTGATCCTACAGATACGAGATTCTGAGTTGTGTTCCATACTAATGTACCTGCTGACCTTGACCAGTTAGATACAGATGCCGATGTCAGTGGATTCAGTAGGAAGTTTACAGTTCCGCTACCTCCACCTCCAGTGGCAATCCACTTGTCTGGACTCATTGCAGGGGACTCCCCTGCAGCTGGAGGGTTGTTTGGATTAATCTTGTAAGGTTCACCCTCAAAGAATACAGGCTGATCTTCAGCGTAGACTACTGAATCGCTCCAGATAGCAACTACGCTCTGATCGGCTACATCGAAGGTACTGAATGAGATAACCTCAAGACTGTCATTGAGTTCAGCTCCACTTGCCAGGACGATATCACTTCCATTGATAGATGTGTAGTCCTCATTGACAATAAGCTTAACTCCATTCAAATATACATCCACGTACCCTGGAGTATACCCTGCTGTAGCAAAACTTGTTTGCCCGGCTGTTGCAGTAAAGACCTGCCTGTTTTGTGTTGATTTTGGGACTGGAGTTACTCCAATATATCCTGCCATATTATACCACCTCCTTATATGACTTTCTATTAACAATCTGTCGAATTGTGCCAGGGCTGACAGAATATTTTCTTGAAATCCCACTACACGTTTCGCCAGAATCAAACATTTTTCTTATCTGAAGGATGTCTCCACTTTCAAAGATTCTTCTTGAAGTATTCCAACCCTTTGATTTTTCAGATTGAACGATAAGTCCAGTATCCCACGCATGCTTGATATTTCCAGAATTATTAGTCCACTCTAAATTGACTGCATTATTGTTTGTCTTCACCCCATCCAAATGATTTACCGTTGTGTACTTTTCTGGATTGTTATTTTTTATAAAAGCTGTAGCTACCACCCTGTGTACTTTATAAACTTTACTGCCTACAAGAGAAACATAGAGATAACCTTTCTTTTATTTCCAAGGCCTTAGAAACATTCCTGAACGGTAACTCCAAATTTTTCCTTTGTCTGTCACGGCATATTCACCAAACATACCATCAATGTCTATATTTTGAATACGCTCTTTTTCTTCCAAAACAGGAAATATGTATGCCATTTAAATCTCCTCTAGTGAAATCAATTCATTATACCATTCAGCCCGTTGATTTATAATCACTTGAATATCAGCATCAGTCTTACCGGATCGGACTTGGTAGTCATGGAGCATCTTGAAGTCTGAGGATTGTAATAGATATTTCAACTCGTCTATCCTCATTGCGGTCTGTCGAACCTCTAACTCCTCATCAGTAGGTTCAACTGGTATGTCAGTCCTCACTGAATATCCTGCACCTAATTCTTGTGCTATAATATCAAGTTTCCGACGTTTTAAATCCCGACCTAAGTCAGTTTCTGGGACTGGTATGTCGGTATGGACAGTTATTGTTCCATCAGTATCAGTATGAATAATTTGTAAAACTGTCATAGTTTAACTCCTGCCCACATGTATAAGTTAGTGACGAGTGTGGGTCCGTTGGTGGTTTTGGCGGTGCGTACTCCTGCACTTCCATTTGGGTTGATTTCAAACCCATCGTATGACGAGGCACCCGCAAGTGTTGTACCGGCTGCCCTGTACTGGGTACGAAACCCATATGGTATGACGGCCCCTGTCCCGTTCGCAAATACAGTTGCATCTCCACCACCGTGGAAATTTGCGGTACCAGAAAACTCTTGAAAATACCCCCGTCTCGCCAATCCACCCACAAAATACCTATCCGCATCCCCCGGACTCATCACACTCACGCCACGTGCGGAGTACAATCTAGCGGATGTACTACTTCCTGGAACTCTATGCTCATAGAATGATACACTCACCCCAACTCCGTCACCAGGAGATGAATCAACCGTAATAGCATCTGTAGCTAAATTTATCCCAGTAATTAAATACTCAACGTCCGCAATCGTGATAGCCCTATTCAGTAGAGTGTAATTAGGTGTCTCACTGTTTGCAGCAAACTTAGCCTCTTCAACCAGTGCCAATAGAATACTATCAACGTCAGTTGCATTAGGTCCTGTTAACGTTACAGTCGTACCTACTATAGTAGCTACAAAATCTTCAACAGTAACCATACTACCACTGTCGTTATACAACAGTTGAATCTTATCCTGCCTCTTTTCATTGACAAGGAGTGGGAATTCAGTAATTGCTATATCAAGGTAGTTAACAATATTACTTAAACAGATTGCTGGGAAGTCCTGTGATGCTGAAAGGACTGCACCGTTGACTGGAAATATCTCACCTATCTTCTTATCCCCCTTGAGTCTCCTCCAGGCTTGATTGATAGGGTCATAGAAATAATTTTTATATAATTGGTAGTCACTCGGACTTACTGGAAATGCCATATGTACTCCTATATCTCAATCCAAGATGAGCCGTTATACTTAAAGAATGCTTCAAGGTCAGTTCTCCATACCTCATCACCGAAGTTCGGAGTTAGAGGGAATGTAACTCCTGAAGTGTTCACTCCATGTCTCATATCACTCTCAGCCTTAGTGTAAGCATCTACAGCGTTGAAAGTACCGAATGCTATAACTACGACATCGTCACCTGCGGTAGCAGGTTCTACGAGGGTGATACTATTGCCAGTGGACGCTGTGTAGTCAGTTCCGGATACGAGTCGAACTCCATTCTGATAGACGTGCTCGAATCCAGGCTTGTAGGCCAGTCCAGTGAAAATGTTCTGACCAGCTGACGCTGTTATTTTAAATCGTTGCTCTGCACCTGGAGAGACAACTGAAATAGTTGATCCTATATATCCTGCCATCTATGGGTTCCCCTTATATGAGAGAAATTCATCGGCCACACTCTTTGCAGATGTTCTAAACTGTTGGTATTCTTGATACTCAACCTCATCTCTATTATTTATCAAAGCAAATTCTTCATCAACAGTAAACCGTGTCCTCATAATCTTTGAGATTATAGTATTTCGGCCATCAGTAAGAGCTACCTGCGTTGATAGAAATGAATCATCCGTCTCTTGAAAAATAATGTATCCATAATTGTTAACTATCTCAAACCGCATATAATTCCTCCATAACACGTTGTTGCAATCTACGGCATGTAGAGCGTTGAAGCCACCCATTATAGCTGGCAAGACTCTTCGCATTTTTCCGTTCTATGTCTCTATGTATATTCATTTTGATTTTCTTCCTCACTTGCACTATCGATTTAGATAGTATACCATACCCAACTATGTCAAGGACGTCTGTCCCCACTTTACCAAAAGAGAGTTCATCTTTTAGCTTGAGCTTATCTACAGCAAGTAGAGCTTTAGCTTCATGCACTCCATCCAGCAAGACAGCCTTCGACTCACCAAATACTACAATATCATCCATATAGCGAAATGGATGCAGTTTCAACTTTTGTAGGAAGTAGTCAACATCATTTAAGTAAAAATTCCCTAAATATTGGGAAGTATATGATCCAATAGGTAAACCCTCATGACTGTCTACTATATTTGCAAATAAACCAATAAGTTTTTTATCCTTAAATGTACGATCCAATTTCTCCTTCAGTCTCTCCCCGTTGATGGATGGGAAGAATTTGTGGATATCAACTTTCATGAAATACATGTCTGCATTATTGGCAATAAAATTACGAATGTCATGCACCATTTTATGTGGGCCTCTACCTTTTATAGCGGCATAACTGTGATCAATGAAAGACCGCATAAAAATGTGATCTGTTTGCAACATTATAGCCCAATGTACAATTCTATCTGGAAAATATGGAAGTTTTGAGAGGAGCCTTGTCTTGCCACCATCAAAGATTTCTTTAAATATATACTCAGATGTTGTAAATGTACCGTCAATCAAATGCTGTTGTATATACCTGAGATACTTTTCAGGATTTTTGTTCACCATCTTGACTTCTCGATAGTGTGCTTTCCCTTTACTTGCCATTTTATGAGCAAACATGAGATTATCCATACTGTAGATATATTCATAAATATTACCATATCGTTTCATATACAATTCCTTTCTTTGTGGAAACCAGTTCTTCGAGAATAGTACCTACCAAACCAGTTTATATCACCTGATGAGCCACTCCCTACAGAAACAAAAACCACCAAGAACCTGCCTGCCAATATTACGATTCGAATCAGAGGAAGCATTATTCCAATTCCAGTACACCACCTCAGTAAGTGAACCATTATTCCAAAAACCCCCGACAAGAGCAAAAAATCTGTAGGTGACTCTTACCTCCTTATATTAAAATGTCTTCATTTTCATTCCAAAAGAGAACCCGCCCGCCAATACTACGAGCCGAAACAGAGGA
>Ga0210011_1001483_pt1 | contig 21631 bp, 23 predicted proteins | sample CryGeymeta201502_FD_183972 | JGI IMG/M metagenome (GOLD analysis project Ga0210011, IMG submission 183972) | Groundwater microbial communities from Crystal Geyser aquifers in Utah, USA - Crystal Geyser metaG 2015-02 (SPAdes) (version 2) | ecosystem: Environmental > Aquatic > Deep subsurface >...
TTGAAAAAAGAAGATAAATAGATTATATTATTTATTGTATTCGGGGATCGTCTAATGGTAGGACGACTGGTTCTGGTCCAGTTAATCGGGGTTCAAATCCCTGTCCCCGAGCAATACGGAACGAACAGGCTGTGAAAGGCCTGTTTTTCCTTTATCTAAGCGGTTTTTATGCAGTTCAAAAGTGGAATTTAGGCGAGGCATCCATTTAAGCAAAAATTCAAAAGCCGGAGTGTAATTTGTGTCTAATTTTAGGTCTTTTAATTGAAAGTTCAAAAATATTTCGCTTAAAATCTCTCTTTTCTTTTCTGTGCTTGTTTTTGGGTTTAGATAATCCTTTTTAGCATTAAAAGCTAAGTCGTGTATAGCAACGCCTTGTTTGCAGAAATCAATCGTATTATCATTTAACTTTTCAATATTCTTCTTGATTGATTTTTCTGCTTCTGAATACTGTTTAAATTTTTTATTATAAAATTCAAGAGTGATATTCTTATCTATTTTATCCTCATATATAGCTTCTAATCTTTGCTCTATCTTCTTAAGTTCATTATTGTAGGTTTTCATTTGTGTTTCTTTGTATTCTTTTTGGTCGGTAAAACTATCTTTTAAATTTTTTTCAAGCCAATTTAAAACCTTTTCGTTTTTAGGCGAAACTTTATCAAATAAAGGAAATATCATTTCTTCTAAATCTTCTTGTCTAATATATTTTTTTTGGGAACAAGGCTTATATCTATTGCAATAGCCATACCAGTGGCCTTTTTGTTTTGCCCATGTTATTACTCCGCCACATTCACCGCATTTTATTTTACCCTTAAATATCGGAAGATGTTTTTTATATCTCGGGGCATTTATCGGTCTTGTTATTTTCTCTTGAACTTTATCAAATAATTCTTCGCTTATTATAGCTTTATGCTTTCCTTGATATATTTTATCGCTCCATTTCATTTTTCCACAATAAAAAGGATCTAATAAAAAACGGTGCATAGAACTTTTGCCAACCGGTTTTCCGGTTTTTGACCTTAATCCTTTGTCATACATAATCTCACATAGCTTTTTAAGGGAATAATTGCCGGTAGAATAAAGTTTAAACATTGTTTTGATATATGGAGCCACCTCATCATCTACAACATGGATTTTGTGTCCTTTTTCGCCTACGGTTTTATATCCTAACGGCGGTTTAGTCGGCAACCAACCCGCTTCAATTTTAGCTTTTTGTCCTTTTTTAACTTCCTCGCTTAAATTATCTATATAATTTTTAGCAAATAAAATTCTAATACCCCAATTAAGCTTTTCTTGTGATCTTGAATCTTTGTGCATGATAAGACTATCTTTAACTAAATGGACTTTTCGCTCGCCGTCTTGCCTAAGCCAGCCGTCAACGGCAACCATATCTTTAAAATTTCTTGTTAAGCGGTCGGCTTTTTCACAAACAATAATTTTAAGTTTTTTATCTTTTACATACTTTAACATTTCGGCAAATTTATTTCGTTGTTTTTCTCCGCTCGCACTTTCAGATATTTTAAAAACCTTATCAATCGTTAATTCATTTTTATAGCAATAGTCTTTTAAATATTTTTCTTGAGCAGGTAAAGAATATCCGGTTTCTTCTTGTTCTTTACTGGATACTCGGCAAAATATTATACATTTTTGTTTATTGTTTTTCATATGATAATTTTTAATACAAAAAGGGACGGTCGTAGCTTACCTAACAGAATAAAGCAAAAGCTATATTTGTCAGTACGAACCGCCCCTTTTTGGGGACAAATAATATAAAAGCTTTTGCCTTTATTGTTTCTGTTAAGTAAGCATTTATATATTATCATATTTATTTATTACTGCAAATTTCTTATTCTTAACTCTTTTAGCAAACTAAAGTAATCAACAAGCCCATTAGCAATTTCAGAGGCTTCTTGAAAACTCAAATCCTCGCCAAATTCTTCTTTGACGATTAATTGAAATTCAATTATTGATTCTTTAGAAAGCATTTTATTAAGTAGTGTTAAAAATAATCGACCTTTCAAATACACCTTGCTTAAAAGGAATAAAATCAAGCTTGTAGGCTTTATATTCAACTTCACCGACCCATTCGGAGTCAAAGGTTTTTTCAAAAGCGGGAGTTATGGAGGAGCAAATTTTTTCAATAAATTTTATTGCCCAATATCCTAAAATCTCAACAGGCTCTAATAATGTTTGTGATCGAAAGAATTTCTTTTTACCAAAAGTTCTTTCGTCAAACATATCTTTACTTAAATATTTACAAACATAAGCACCGATATTATCTACATCGTTTAAGGTTTTTATATCTATATTTCCTTGTCCCCAAATTTCAGTTATTTCTCGGAAGTGAATAAATGGCATTTCACAAAGCAAGTGATAATGAACCGCTCCTCGTTGTTGAAATTCGGGTATAGCAAGATATTTAAAATCAGGGTATTTGTAAGTTATCCGTTTAATAAACTGATTAAAGATATAGTTTGCAGTTTTGAGGTCAGTGATATTTTTGGCAAAAGTCAAAGTCATAAATTTAGTTAATTGCGGGTTTGAGTTTATCAATCGTCTTATTTCCGTTCGTGTGCGATTGACGGAGTATTCTTGTTTCTTTTTCATTATTGCTAATTGCTCGAAAGCGTTTAATTGTTTTGGCTCTTTTTTGAGTATTTCTTCTTTGTTTGATTCATATTCCCGCCAGACCTGTTTTTTATATTTGTATACTTCAACATGCTTGCCCGATACCACAACCTTGAAGTTGTAGGGGTAGGCCATAACAATTTTTCGTTAGATGTGTTGATATAATCAAGATTAGATAGTAAGACGCTATCGCTACCTTTCTGCGTCTAAAATCTCATTTGCAGTTCGCCTTTTTTTCGTCGTCGGGCAACCGACGAAAAAAAGGCTAAACCTGCCAAATTAAGATATTTTATTAGACGAGCGGAAAAGAACAGCGACTTAGGGCGTTTTGTGCCACATCAGGTTGCCTCATTGTAGCAACAGCTTATCTTCCGTAAATGTAGTATTTTTCAAATCTCCACATTGACAAAAGCAAGCTATCAGTCGCTTTAATCGGCATTGTCCGATATGGCGATAAACGGCCCGTCAACGGATATTTATTTACCGGCCGTGATTTAATTCTTATGAAAAAGAAAATCACTTCAAACTGGACAGGTTCGGAAACAACCGAAAGCTTAGTCCGCAAGCAAATTTCTAACCGTTGGGGTTCGGAAGAAGCTGAAAAGTATGATCCGAAAGCCAATTGTCTAACTATTAGACAATGGAACGAAAACGGATACAGGGTTAAGAAAGGTGAAAAAGCCTTGCAGTCCTATATCGTAATTGAGAAAAAGGACGAAAAGGGAACGGTTATTGAAACCTATCCGAAACGGATTAACCTTTTTTATCAGAAACAGGTAAAACAGGTTTAAGCGAATAAAGGGAGCGGTTCTTTCGGGATCCGCTCCCTTTTTTTTGTATGCGTCAGCCGTTCTTTTTTTGTTTGGAATAAGGAGGAATACCCGGAGCGTTTGGAATAAGTCCGGAGTTTTGATTGGAATAATCTTTTTTATATTCTCGGTGATAGGGAAATTCGGGGTATTCAATGAAGTTTACCGCTTCGTGCGTGTTATAACATTCTGCTTTAGCTTTACGAAAAAGAAAGAATCTGCGTTTTACTGCTTTTCTTCTTGTGTTATCGTCTTTTAAATCTTGCAATTCAAAATATGAAGACATAAATATTTTGCCAAAGATGTTTTTTATCTCGCAAAAATGTTGTCCTAAATCTCTAATTCGTTTATCAATATTGCTAGTATGCTGAACACCTGCCCAAATATCTAAAGGAATAATTTGCCCATTATCATCCTTTTTAATATCATGGCGGTGAGCGGAAAACTTCTGCTTTGCGGACGGTGGCATTTCTTGCCATTCTCGGCTATCAAAATAACCTTGTGCTTCATCAATAAAAATCTGTCCGCCTCTTATATGGAGTAATTCCGGTATTTCAGACCAAAAATAAACATTGCCCATTTTTTCTTTGTTCCATTTTTTCTTTTCTATGTAGTCGGAAAAATCCAGTTTCCAGTTAGCATAAACATCAAAACCTCGCTTTAACATTTCTAAAGCCTTATAAGTCATAAATAAGGTTTTTCCGGCTCCGGGTTTTCCGGTAATAATTGTAATCATAAAATTATCCTCTAAAAAATACACCAACTTTCATTATTAGCTTAATTAAAAACAAAGTAAGCTCAATGAATATCACCAACATTAAAATGGTAAATAATGAACTAATAGGAAATATTAAATCTAGTTTATAGAAAGTCGGATGAACTTGATTAAAAGCATTATCAACCGTGGTAATAATGTTGTTGTTCGGGTCGGCGTCCGGAAGCAAGGAGAATATTTTTATTAGTATGGTTTCAATGAAATTTAACATATTTTTATTCGTCGCTATTAAATAAATGATTTACTCTCACTAACACATAGACGGCAAATAATAACCACAAAAAAGTCGTTACATAGGGTCTTAAACCGTTTGCAAAAGTTTTTACTGCCGAATTAGAACCAAGAAAGACGGGAATATCCAAGTCATATTCACCATTTGCTGACATTGCTTGAAAAGTTATATCCAAGGCGTCGTCATCAAATTGTTCCGGTGAAGTGTTAAAGAGGGTATAAAATCCGTCATAAAAAGCAAAGTAGTAATTAAATACAACTTTTTCTTTTAATTTCTCAACTAAACGAGGGAATAAGTAGCGATATTCATCGGGATTGATAATCAAATCTATATCAGAAACAAAAACACCGAAAGGATATTGCCTTACCAGATCACCGTCATTAAATAATTGAACAACATAATGAAGCGGTGAACTGCTTGCGGTTAAATTTACTGAATAATTATTGGTATCAGCCATTTCATATAGAAATTTAGTATGGTAGGCGTCATTTAAGAGATTACCGTTTTCATCATATTGCTTGATATTGAAAGCAAGAAAAGGTGAAAGCGGTTGCGGATAAGTAAAAGAAAAAGACATATCTGTGTTTGTACTTCCAAGAGGCAGAGTTAATGCAGGCATATCAAAAACCGGTGAAACTATTTCAATATCAAAATCATTATAATAATCATAATTGAAATACCATTCGTCAGGATAACCCTCAATTACTTCAATTCCGCTTATAGAAACAGCGTCCATTAAATTGTCGTAATCAACGCAATCACCGGCAACGCTATCAGCTTCAACAGCAACAACCCAATTTGAAACTCCGTTATAATAAAATTCAGAAGAAAAAGACTTATCAACGCAGTCAACGGTATAATCAAGATTAGAAAAGTCGGAGCAGTCATTTGTTAGAGCAATACGGTTTGTTCCGTTAGTCGGACAATTTCCTTGCACTGTAATCCAAGTTTCTTTTATTTTTGTTTCGCTTTCTTCCGGTGAGGTTATTTCAAAGGGTACAAGTGAAAAATCTTCATCGCCTACGCTTTGTCCATAATTATAAATTGCATTAATTTCAGTCGATGTAAGAGCTTTATCCCAAATAACCAAGTCGTCAATATAGCAATTATAATTTTCTTGATCGCTCCATATTTTTTTTATTTCATCCCATGAAACTGGAGCGTTAGCAATATTACCCTCAAACATTAAAGTAGTATCGTAATACCATTTGACTTTGCTTGTTGAGAAAGTAAAAGTCCATAAATGCCAGTCGGTATGATCGTCTATCATTTTATTTTCAACCGTTGTATTACTTGAATATCCGCCCATATTAGCTTGAATTCCGGGAACATAATTATTAGCATGATAAGGAGAACCGACCACAAAAGTGGCTATTTGTTCGTCGTAATAATTTTTAAGACTTATTCTATATCTAACCTCGCCCGAACTATCCGGATCTCCTTTTTCCCACATTGAAACGGAAAAACCGGAGGCAGGATTAAATACGGATAAATCGCTTGAATTCCAGCCCTCATTTGAGTTATAGCGATATTTATAACTATAATCGCCTTGAACTCCGAAAGGATTTGTACTAGACCAATATCCGGAATTATAAGTCCGAAAGTTTAACTCGCTTGAATTAACTAAACCGATATTTGGATCGGCTTGACTGTTAAAGTCCCACATCTCTAAAATATCGTTGTTAACGGCAAAGACAGGATTTGAAAGAAAAAAGAATAAGAAAGCAAAAGCGAATAGGATTGTTATTTTAATTAATTTTTTCATAATCGTTGGAATAAGAGAGGAGGCCAGCCTAATTAAAGGCTAGCCTCCTTTAGCCTATCTCATAAAGCGTCTAGCCAACTTCCACACAAAACCGATTGAGAAGATGATGACACCGACAATCACGATATTGGAAATGTTAGTGGTGATAACACCGGTTACATTTTCTTTCATCGTGGTTACTACCGACTCGGTAGTTGAGGCGACATCAGGGTCAACGGCGGCGAAAGCACTGGATCCAAGAGCTAAAACTCCACCTAAAACTGCAAGTGAAAGCGCGGTGATTTTAGCTTTGCTTTTAGCAAACAGGCTTTTGATTTTTTTAGTCATACTGTTTAACTTTTAATTTTTTTAGCGAATAACAATAGTACGCCGACCATTGTTCCGATTATTATTCCCAATACCAAACCTTTCTCAAACACTTCTGCAATTAATGAGAAGTTGTCTAAGTAGCAGGAATTGGCATTGTTTATAAAATTAGAACACATACTATTTGCCCGATATTATTGCTAAAAGAATGCTCAAAATCACATACACGACTAACGGTAGAATTAGGGACATCCCAAAGCCAAAGAATATATTGTTTACAAGACTAGCCATATTAAGACTTGAAAATAATTATTAAGATTATTAAAGACAACAAACCGAACAAGATAGCAAAGGAAACCGTGAGTAATTGGCTGAAAAAATTTATTAAATCCAAAGCTTCATCGGTCAAAGCATAAGTTGTTGTAGCTGTTGTAAAAAAATCCATAATTATTTTTGGTTAGGAATGTAAAAATCTATAAAAGCCTTTTTTCGCTTGCCGTCTTGAATGTAGTAAGGGAAAAAGGCAACTTCTACGGAAACGGTTTCGCCTTGTTTTCCGACTTTTAGATCAACATCAGAAACATTGACCTTTATCGGATAAATACTTCCTTGCGGTTCAATAAAAAGCGATTTGCTTTTTCCTTGAGTTCCGTCTTTTCTGGTGAATTCTCTTATTTCCTCTTTTTTGAGGATTCCTGTGATTTTCATGTGTTTGTAGATTCTTTTGATTTATTAGTTTCACAATCGACCTTTACATTTGTGAATTATGGTTTAAGCATATACAAAACACCTTCACAAAAATTACGGGTAATTTTTTTGTGAATAACAAAAAAGCCCAGATTTACTGGACTTTTATCTTATATTTTTGTGAATTTAGAGGTATTTTTTGTTTATTTTTACCTTGCCTTTACTGCCTGTGTTGTATTTAAGAAACTCTATAATAGTATTATTTGTTTGTTCTCTTATTTTATCGTTTATATATTGGCAAGTTCGGTTGTATTTTTTCCAATTATTTCTTCTTTCCTTATATTCCAATTCGCCAAACTCATCTTCGGCAATTTCAGAATAGAAGAAGTTATCTTTTAAATTGTTTTTGTTATCAATGAAAATATATTTAAGTATTTTGTGGGCATTAGTCATCCTTTCTTGCTTGTTGATATAAACTTTTTGTCCTTTGATAAATAAAATGCTTTTCTTTTCATCAAAATAGGTTTTATTATCTTTTTTGTCGTCGCAGAGAAAGCATTTCTTATCCAGTTGGTCGAATATGTTGCTATTTATTACTTTAAATGAAAGTTCAAGCATTTCTTTGGAGTAGGGCTTTGAATATAAACGGCTTAAATTTTCAAAATTATCTTTTTCGCAAATTTTACACTCTTTAATCTTATTCATTTTGCCGTGTATCACTTCCAAATTAGAGTAATATATCCAAAAATCATTAGTATAAATAACCTCACCCTTAACATCTAAAAATTCGTCTTCATCCATGCCGTCCTTGTGTAGTTTACCCATTATTTTAGCAGTATCATCAAACATTTTCTGTAAAATTTCTTGTGTTAAAGGATCTTTGTTTAAAAGCCTAATGTATCGATAAACAATAACGAATCTTTGAAATATGTTCCGCTCGATGCAAAATAGCCGGGTTAATTCCAGCATTTTTTGCTTGATTTTGTGAGCGGAAACTTTCATAATAACATTTTTTTATGTTTGTTTTTATTTGTACAAATGCCAGCAAGATGGATTTAAAGTTTATCGGTTTTTATGCTTTGTCCTATCGACAAGTGTAAAAACCTTAGCTTTGCCACCATATGGAGGAACTCGATCACCACCTGAAAGAGTAATCTCTTTCTTTGTGCCGGTTGGTGAATACTGACCCGACACTTTAGCGGTTTGACCTGTCCTAACTTTTACTTTTGGCATAAGTTTTGGATTAGGTGAATTAATAAATAGAAGCGTCCGACTTTAATCCGCTCCCATGCTTGAAAACCTAATAAAATAGATTTGCAAACGGAGAGCGATTAAAGTGAGCTAAACTAAATAAAAAACCACTGCCCCCAAGCTTATTTTCTTGCTGGCGTTTCTACAAACAAAATTATATTTTATTTTAAATTTCTAATTATTTTTACTACCAAACCTCTTATCTCCACTTCTTTTCTATAAATTGGTTTGTATTTAGGATTAGCAGGTTGCAATTTTATTTTTTCATTATCTTCTATATAAATTTTTTTTAAGGTGGCTGTGTTATCATCTATTATAGCAACAACCGTGTCGCCATTATCGGCTACGGACTGCTTTTTAGCAATAATAATATCGTTGTCAAAAATACCCTCGTTAATCATGGAATCGCCTTTGGCTCGTAGGGCATAGAGATTACCCCTTAATGACTGTTCTCGGGCAACTTTAATAAATTCACCTCGTTCTTCAATAACTTCAATCGCTTTACCACAGGCAATTTCACCGGAAATAGGAATTTCTAAATACGGCTTTATTTTTTTAGGCAAATATAAACCTCGCTCTTTTCGTTCGTCCTTTTCCAAATAACCTTTATCAACAAGTTCGGCAATGTGTTCATGGACAGTTGAAAGAGCTGATAAGCCAAATTTTTGGCCTATTTCCTCATAATAAGGGGAATAGCCGTGTTTCTGAATATAATCGGAAACAAAGTCTAAAATTTCTTTTTGTCTTTTAGTTAATGTATTCATATGCTATTATGATTATAGCCGAATTATTACCGAAGTGCAACTGTGGATATTTTTGGACAATTAGTTTAAAAAAGTGTATTATATATACATATATAAAATATATTAAAATTAAAAATATGAATAAATTTATTGAGCAGATTATTAATGTTTTTAAAAAAGATAAAAGACTTTTTTCAAAAGAAGACAACAAATTGCTCAAAGGTGAGCTAATTTCTCTTATTTCAAAAGATGATGAAAAATTGTTAGGATTATTAGCCTCTAACAAAGAGATTGAAAAAAGATTTTTTAAAAAAGTTGGAAAGTTAACAATTTTTCAAAAAGAAAGCTTTTTGCAGTTAATTACAATGAATGAATTTTTGCCAGATTCATTTACTGCTTTTGAAGTTAATATAGGACTCGCTAACAATAAAAAATTAATATCTTCTCAAGAAGATATCTCTTTAGTTTTTCCTCATAAGGATTGTATTTTAGAGGGTGGGCAAGACAAGGAAGATATAAAAAGAGAAGAAATTTTTTACAACACGACGCTTGCACCCGATGAAATAGATAGATTAAAAGAGCCTAAAGTTTTAACAAACTGGAAAAAATTTGATAATAAAGGTAAACATAATATAAAAGAGGTTTCAATAAAAGATAATTTGGTTATAAAAGGGAATAATTTAATGGCTCTTTATTCTTTGCTTCCAAATTTCAGGAATAAAATAAAATTAATATATATTGATCCGCCATATAATACAGGAAGTGATAGTTTCAATTATAACGACTCTTTTAATCATAGTACGTGGTTAACATTTATGAAAAACAGATTAGAAATTGCAAGAGATTTATTGAGTGATGACGGACTTATTTTTGTTCAGTGTGATAGCAATGAACAAGCTTATCTTAAAGTTTTAATGGATGATATTTTTTTAAGAGAAAACTTTATAACTACAATTATTGCGAAATCAAAAACACCTTCTGGAGTTGGTCAAGAAAGTTATATATTTGATGTTATAGAAAATATTCATTGTTATGCTAAAAATTGTAATAAGGTGGAATCTAATAGCTACAAAATTTTTGATGAAATCATAGATGAAGAAAGTAAAACGGCAAAAAATTATCATTTTTATATAGAAAATTTTGGCAATAAAGAAAGTGAATTTAATCTTTCTACTGGCAAGGGGCAACCGATTAAAGTTGTTAAATTAAAAAATTTCAAATATAAAAACAATCCAGTAAAACAAACCACCAAAGAGTGGGTTTATAATAATTATGAAAAAATATTTAGATTAAGCCCTGCAAATGGCGGGTTGATGAAAAAAATAACTCCACAATTACCTAAAGAACCTTGTTATATAGAATATACACCCTCAAAAGGAAAATATGCTAATAGACTAGTAAAAATATACTTTATAAACAGGGAAATGGTCGTCATGCTTACAGAGTCAAGTGAAAAAGATGAAAAAAATAAATTAATAAATAAATTAGTAAACATACATAATAATTGGACTAATGAAAGTCTTTGGCAAGGTATTGCAAATGAGGGTGGAGTTAAAATGAAAAATGGTAAAAAACCAGAAAAATTACTACAACGAATTATAGATATAACTACGAAAAAAGATGATATCGTAATGGATTTTTTTGCTGGTGCTGGAACAACAGGAGCCGTTGCTCATAAAATGAATAGACAATATGTTTTGATTGAGCAAATGGACTACATACATGATTTGCCGGAGGCAAGACTAAAAAATGTTATTTCTGGTGATCAAACAGGAATTTCTAAAGATGTTGATTGGAAAGGCGGAGGTAGTTTTATTTATACGGAACTTCTTGAGTGGAATAACAAATATATTAGAGATTTAGAAAGTGCCAAAACAAAAGCCGATATCAAAAAAATAAAAACTAAAATTGAAAAAGAGGCATTTTATAAATATCAAATTGACACTAGCAAGTTTGATAATAAAGAATTTGATAAACTTTCAGAGAAAGAACAAAAAGAAGTTTTAATTGATGTTTTAGACATGAATCATCTTTATGTTAATTTAGATTCAATTAATGACGCAACTTTTTCTGTATCAAAAGAGGATAAAGAGCTAAATAAAAAGTTTTATAATCAGAAATAGTTATGAGTGAAAATAAATTGTCAACTGAATATGACTCTTTGGAAAAAAGAGGACATATATCAAAAGATATACCCTCACTTATTTTTGATAATATTAATCCAAAATTTCAATTAAGAAAATATCAGATAAGTGCGATTTCAAGATTGATTGAATATTACGAAAATGAACCGGAAAAAGAATTTCCGATTCAGTTGCTTTTTAATATGGCAACCGGATCAGGCAAGACTTTAATAATGGTTGCCTCAATGTTGTTTTTATATGATAAAGGTTATAGAAATTTTGTATTTTTTGTTGATAAAACAAACATCATCAGAAAAACTATTGATAATTTTTTGAATATTGAATCATCAAAATATCTTTTTAATAAAAGAATATTTATTGATGGACAAGAAGTTCTAATAAAAAAAGTAGAAAGTTTTTCAGAAAGTTCAGAAAATGCTATCAATATAAACTTTTCAACAATTTCCGGGTTACACACAAAATTAAATAATCCCAAAGAAAACTCTTTAATTTATAGGGATTTTGAAAAAGGCAAAACTGTTTTTATATCAGATGAAGCTCATCATATCAATGCTTTAACGAAAAGGAACAAAAGTAAAGAGGAGGAAGAAAATATTACTTCATGGGAATATACAGTTAATAAATTAGTTAATTCTCACAAAGATAATGTTTTATTGGAATTCACCGCTACAATAGATTGGGAAGACGAATTTATTTTTAATAAATATAAAAATAGAGTAATTTTTGAATATGATCTTAGAAAATTTAGGGAAGATAAATTTTCAAAAGATGTTTTTTTAATACAGTCAAACTCGGGAATCAAAGAAAGGATGTTACAAGCTGTTATTATTTCCCAGTACAGGAGAAAAGTAGCAGAAAGTCATAAAATAGCACTTAAACCGGTTGTAATGATGAAATCTAAGACTATTAAAGAATCTCAAGAAAATCATCAAAAATTTATTAAAATGATTAGTGATTTAAAAGTTTCTAATATAAAAATTATAGAAAAAATTGCAAAAGATATTAGCGACGATGACAATATACTTAAAAAAGCTTTTATATTTTTTGATAAAAATAAAATAAAATTATCAGACTTAATTAATGACATTAAAGTTGAATTTTGCGTTGACAGGTTAGTTGAGGTTAATAGCAATGAAGAAAGCGAACAAAAACAAATTTTAGTTAACACCCTTGAAGAGGATGATAATGAAATTAGAGTTGTTTTTGCGGTCGATAAATTAAATGAGGGTTGGGATGTTCTTAATCTGTTTGACATTGTCCGACTATATGGCACGAGAGATAGTGGTAAACCGACAATTCAAGAAGCTCAATTAGTTGGTCGCGGTGCAAGATATTTTCCATTCACATTAGACAATAAAGACGAAAAGTATTTAAGAAAATTTGATGAGGAAGAAAATCATCCTTTGCGGGTTATTGAACAATTGCATTTTCATTCAATACAAAATCATAGGTATATTTCTGAATTACGAACTGCTTTAATAAAAAGTGGAATACATAAAGATGCCGGCAGGGAAATTATATTAAAAGTTAAAAATTCTTTTTCTAAAACAAAATTTTATCAAAAAGGTGTCATATGGAAAAATAGAAGAATTATAAACAAAAGAGAAAGTGTTAACTCTGTTTATGATGTTGGAGTAGAAAAAAATTATAAAATAAACATTGAATCTGGCTCATCTTTTAGCCAAATATCAGGATTTGGTGATGATAAAGAAAAAACTAAAAACAATGAAAAAGTTATTAATAAAAAAATAAAAGATTTGCCAATTCATTTGATTAGAAAAGCGTTAGACAAAATACCATTTTATAATTTTGAGAATTTAAGTAAATTTTTTCCTAAAATAGAATCAATTGATGAATTTATTTCTCACAAGGACTATCTGGGCAATATAAATTTAGAAATAGAGAGCATAGACATAGAAATAGATTTGAATAAAATTTTTGATAAGTTAATACAAGTTTTTGAAAATATTAAAAATACAATTAAAGCTAATTCATCTGAATTTGAGGGATCAAAAGAATTTGAGCCAGTTCCAATAAAAACAAACGTGGTAGAAAAGAAAATGTATATAGAAAAACCAAAAGATGGTTCAGAGCAAGAATATGGCGTTTCTATTATAAACGATAGTCATAGAATAAGGCTAGATTTATCAGATAAAGATTGGTATGTTTATAGTGATGATTATGGTACAGACGAAGAAAAATATTTAGTTAAACTTATCCATGATAATATGGATAAGTTTGAAGCTAAGTTTAAAGAAGTTTATTTAATAAGAAACCAAAAAATAGTAGAAATTTATGATTTTAAACAAGGACGAAGATTTGAGCCGGATTATCTTTTATTTTTAGGAAACGGAAAAGCAAAGGCTGATTATTACCAAATATTTATTGAACCAAAAGGTAGACATATCGAAGATGGCGATAAATGGAAAGAAGAATTTTTACTTGAAATAAAAGAAGAAAAAGGAGTTTTAAATTTATTTGAAGATGATAAGTATGTAATTGTCGGACTTCCGTTTTTTCAAGAAGACAAAAAACTTGAATTTAAGAAAAGTTTGGGTGAAAAAATTGATATAAAGTTTTAAGTTATCAGTATAAAGTTTTAATACTTTAAATGATAATAATTTGAGCCTAACAGGCTCTTTTTTTATACAGCTTGACATATATTTATTCATACTGTATACTTTTTTATAAATAATGATAAAATGAAAATTATGATAAACATTTTAAATGAAATTGAAAAAAAAGCACTAACTTTTATACGAAATGAAATAATGCATGGCGAACGCAAGCCCTCATTAAGAAATTTAATGACTCATTTGGGCTATAAATCCCCACGATCCGCCTCCTTGATTATATCAGCTCTTATAGAAAAAGGAGTTATTTCCAGAGATGATGCTACGAAAGAAATAAGGGTAAATTATTTTAAAAATATAAAATCAAAGCTGGCGAACATTCCTCTTGCTGGCGCAATTACCTGTGGTCAACCTATTTTGGCAGTGCAAAATATCGAGGCATACATCCCTTATGAAGTGAAAGATGATCCTAAAGAATATTTTTTCTTAAGAGCGTTCGGCGATAGCATGGATAAAGTTGGAATTGATGACGGCGATTTAGTTCTTGTGAAAAAACTTCAACAGCCAGAGCAAGGTGATAAGGTTGTGGCCTTAATTGGCAACGAGGCTACAATTAAAATTTTTAAACAAGACAAAGAAAAGGTTATTCTTGAGCCTAGATCATCTAATCCCACACATAAACCAATTTACATTTTTGAAGATTTACAAATTCAAGGGAAAGTCGTCGATGTTATAAAAATTAAAAATTAAATGAAATATATGGAAAATTTTTTACTATTTTTGAGGATTATTGGCTATATAAGCTCACTCTTATCTGTTTTTATTGTTCTTGCTGGAATAATAATTTGGGCTAAAGGTATATTGCCAGTACTAATAAGAATTGGAAATGGTTTATCAAAAAAGCAAATTGTAATTTTTGCTAAAAACGATAACTTGAATAGTCTAAAAAAATTATTATTTGATTCAGGGTTATTTAATAAGAAAAAAATTAGTGAAGTTTCTACAAAAGGAGATTTAAGTATTGCTGAAAATAAAAATGTATATTTAGTATTTTGGCACGATTGGGAAGATTCTATTGATGAGATTTTAAATTTAATGAAAGATAAAACGGCTTTAATAATATATGCACCGCAAGAATTAGGGTTTATTCCTAAAGAAGTTATGGGAAAATTAAACAATAAACGAAATGTAATGGTAACAAATTTTAGAGGAAGATTATTAAATGATATAACAACATCAATAATTACTACTAGTTAAAATAATATGTTAAAAACTAAATTAAATAACTTGTTGCTAGAATATACAAAAGAAAAAATTACACCACAAAAAGATGAGTGGTCTTTTGTTAGCGATAAATATGAAGAGTTATTAAGTCTTTTGGAAAATAAAAATTGTTTTCAGAGCGGTTCGTGTGCAAGGTTTACTTCTATAAAACCAATAAATGATCTTGATGTTGTATGGATAATTTCCGATGAAATTAAAAAAGCAATAAATTCTGATACTTTAGATTTACAAAATGTTTTAGAAGATTTGGCTAAGAAAATTGAAGAAGAATACAAAAAAATAGGAGTAAAAACAATTATTAAGCCACAAACTCACTCTGTTGGTATTTATTTTAGCGATAATGAATCAGAATTTTCAATAGACATTGTTCCGGCTAAAAATACCGGACAAAAAAATGAATTTGGAGATTACATTTTAGAAGTGCCTGAAATCTTATTCTACTCTAAAAAGAACAGGACAAAAATATACAAATCAAAGAAAAAAGTTGATTGGAGGAAATCCGATCCAAAAGGATATAAAGAAGAAATAAAAAAACTACATGAAAAGAATGATAATTTAAGAAAAGTTATACGCTTTTTAAAGAAGTGGAGGTGGAATTGTAAAAAAAATTATCCAAATTTTCCTATCAAATCTTTTCATTTAGAGTTAATAGTTAAGGATATTTTTGAAACAAATAATAATATTACTTTTTTAGAGGCTATTGAAGAATTTCATAAAGATATTATGGAATATTTTAAAGCACCGTATTTCTTGGATAGAGCTGATGATAATGTTTATGTGGATGATTATGTAAAAGATATAAATATTTTTGATAAAAATGAAATTCATGAATTATCTAAGTTATTCTTAAACAGATTGAGTTCATTGGAAAAAATAGACAATAATAATATTGACAGTGATATAGAACTGTTGTTATCCGCAAGAGATGATGAAGAAAAATTTATACATGATGAAGAATTTAGTTATACAGTCGCCATTAATGAAGATATTAATTTTCAAATTAATGGAAAGGTTTCATTGGGAAAAAGAACAAAAAAGGACACTATATCTAATTATCCGTTGCGACAAAATAATTGTACAGTTAAAATAGGGAAAAGTATAGAATTTTATATCTCCGAAGATGTTAATATGAATAATTGTGATTATTACTGGAAAGTTAAAAATCGTGGTGAGAATAATTTCCAAGACGGAATAAGAGTTCCTAGAGGCGAAATTACGCTTAATCAAACATATCAAAATCCTGAACAAACAGCTTATAATGGTGTTCATTTTGTAGAATGTTTTGTTATTAATAATGGCAAATGCATAGCCTATGACAGAGTATATGTTAATATACAAAAAAATTAATAATAATCAATATGCAAGATATTATATGCCCAAAATGTAAAAAAGTTTTCAAAGTTGATGAAGCTGGATTTGCTGATATTCTTAAACAAGTCCGAGATCATCAATTTGAAAAAGAGTTAAATGAACGGCTAGAAATAGCGGAAAGAGAAAAAAATAATGCCGTCCAGCTTGCTGAATCAAATCTTAAGAACGCCTTACAAGATGAATTAGCTAAAAAAGATAGAGAATTAGCGGAGTTAAAAGCCGAAAAAGATCTTAATCTTGCCGAAGAATTAGGAAAAAAGGAAGCTGAACTTGCCGAAATGAAATCTAAGCTTGATAAAGTAGAAATAGAACAAAAACTCATTGTTAATCAGGCAGTTAACTCAATAGAAAAAGAGAGAGATGATCTTAAGGTTAAATTACAAAGTAAGGAGCAAGAAATACAACTTCGAGAGGTTTCATTGAAAGAGAAGTATGAAAATGAATTAAAAACAAAAGATGAAGTTATTGAGAGATATAAAGATATGAAACTGAAACTTTCTACCAAAATGGTTGGTGAAACTTTGGAGCAACATTGCGAAACAGAATTTAATAAACTTCGTGCCACCGCCTTTCAAAAAGCCTATTTTGAAAAAGATAATGATGCCAGTAGTGGTAGTAAAGGAGATTATATTTATCGTGAAATTGATGAAGCAGGAAATGAAATTATCTCTATTATGTTTGAAATGAAAAACGAGGGAGATGAAACAGCTACAAAAAAAAGAAATGAAGACTTTTTAAAAGAATTAGATAAAGATCGTACGGAGAAAAAATGTGAGTATGCCGTATTGATTTCTCTTTTAGAAGCAGATAGTGAATATTATAATACCGGCATTGTTGATGTTTCTCATAAATATCCCAAAATGTATGTCGTCCGTCCACAATTTTTTATTCCTATCATCACATTACTTCGTAATGCTTCTTTAAAATCAATGAAATATAAAGCAGAGTTAGAAATAGTAAAAGCACAAAACATTGATGTAACCAATTTTGAGAATCAATTAAATGATTTTCGTAACTCTTTTGGTCGTAATTATCGTTTAGCTTCAGAAAAATTTGCAACTGCTATTGATAGTATTGATAAATCAATTTCTCAATTACAAAAAACAAAAGAAAATCTTTTACGATCTGAAGACAATCTAAGAATTGCAAATAATAAAGCAGATGAGCTAACAGTCAAGAAATTAACAAGAGGTAATCCCACAATGACAACCAAATTTGCAGAAATTAATAAAACTGACGAAAAGTAATATTATTAAAAATTATTTACCTTAAATTAGCTAAAACGGTTCTAAAGTCGTCCCGGTATGCGAGCAGAGATGAACTAACAGGTTTTTAAAGCCTGTTTTTGTTTTAATGTTAGATATATTTTAAGTTCCAAAATGGTTCAAACATTTTTAGAGTATTTAGTATTTATCATCGCTATTTTAATAGATCCCTTTATTTTATTAGTTCATATTGGTTCGAATCCACTTCCTTTGTTTGTTTCGATTTCTACTATTTTAGAATCTTAAACTCCTTCTGATGTTATTAGACCATCTTTAAGCCAAATAACCCTATCAACATATTTTCTATCATCTGGTTCATGAGTAACCATAATAATAGTTTGCCCAATTTCTTTATTTAATTTTTTAAATAATTTTAAAACTGTTTCTGATGATTCACTGTCTAGATTTGCCGTTGGTTCATCTGCAAATAAAATAGCTGGTTCATTTATTAATGCCCTAGCAATGGCTACCCGCTGTTGTTCGCCACCAGACATTTCTTTTGGTAAATGGTTTCTTCGTTCACTAAGCCCAACTTTTTCTAACATTTCTAGAGCTTTTTTAATGTATTGAGATTTTGGTACGCCAGAAAGCATTAGCGGTAAATAAATTGACTCTAGGGCTGTCAATTCTGGTAATAGGGCGTAAGCTTGAAAAACATACCCTAATTTTTTTAAACGAAATTCATTTTTTTGTTTTTTTGTAAAGTTTATTGTATTTATTCCATCTATAATAATATCTCCCGAGCTCGGAGAATCAAGTAGGCCTAGTTGATGCAGAAGGGTGGACTTGCCTGAGCCGCTACGCCCCATCAAAGCTATAAATTCTCCTTTTTTAACTTCAAAATTCACCCTCTTAAGAGCGTGGGTTGGAATTTTTCCGTCGTATGTTTTTTTTAAATTTTTAATTTGAATAATCATTTTTTTTATTTTAAAAATTAACCCCAAATTGCATCTAAAATACTTTCTTTAGTACCCCTAAACGCAGGGATTAAACCACCAATTAAAGCAGCTACCATCAAACTAATATTGCTTATCTTAATTATATCAAACGTTATTTTTAACGACACCCAACCAACTGGAAAGTCCAAGGGATTGTCTACAAAAAATGGTCTGATGACAAATAAAATTATGCTAATACCCAAAAGAATTCCAATGATAGCATAAAATAAAGCTTGCATAACAAATGATAAAATTATTGTACTTTCTTTCATGCCGATAGCTTTTAATATTCCAATTTGCCTTCTTTTATTGACAATACTCACAAAAATGATAATAAATATTGTAATCCCCGCTACTATCGTTCCAATTACTCCAAGAATAATACTAATCATTGTAAAGCTTTTACTCGCGCTAGAAGTAAAGCCGGTTAACTCTTCCCATGTTCTGATTTTTTCATTATAAAAACCAGATCGCCTTATTTGTTCTATATATTGTTTCTCCTTGCCCTTTTCAATTGTTTTTATAATTATTTCTGAAGATAAATTATGAACCCCAAGAACTGATTCCATTTCTTTTTTAGTAATAAAAGCCATTTGATCAGCTTGATTATTTTTTGTTAAAAAAATACCCTTTACTGTATAAGTTCTTTCTATATTATTATTAAATTTTATATTAACTTTATCGCCGATAAGAACACCTCCTAAACTAAGATAATCTAAATCTCCACCATAACCACCAGCTATATCTTTGCCAATAACTATTTTATCTCTATCCCTGTCTTCTAAATATTCACCAGCTATAATAGACTCACTAATTGCAGTAGCTTTTTTTTCATCTTCAACGTTAACAGATTTTATTTTCCACTTTCCTTGTTGTATATTATTACCATCTTTATTCTCATCATAAGAAATTAAAGCATCATTTATGTAATGAGCGGAGACAGCTATCACACCCGGTATATAATTTATAGAGCTCGTTTGCTTATTTTCTATATAAATTTTATCACTTGCCGGGGTAATAACTATATTGCCATATAAATTATTTATATATTGTTCATTAATAGCCTCAACAATACCACCAAAAATAGATGATATAAAAATTAAATTAACATAGGCTAGGGTCATTATTAATATAGTCATTATTAATGTCCCTTTGCTGCCCCTGATAATTGTTTTATAAGCCAAAAAAAGCGCGGCTTTAATGTTCATTTTTTTCTGCTGTTAATAATAAAGAAATTTTTTTCAAAATAAGTATAAAACTTTGGCGCTCTCTAGCCGATAAAAGTGATAATTTTTTGTATAAGTGTTTTTTTGATCTTAAAAAACTTTTCTCTAATTCTTTTTCCCCCTTTTTGCTAATAACTAAATGTACCATTCTTTTGTCTTGAGCATTGTGTAAGCGATTAACTAGTTTCGATTTTAATAAATTATTTATCAAAAAAGTAGCTGATGGTGGGGTGATATTTAGGTGCTCGGCAACACTTTTTATAATTGGATTTTTTTGATTGGATATAAATGACAAGGCTTGTAATTGGATATAAGATGGCGAACCTTTTTCGCTTTCTAGCCCTTCTTTGGTTAGCCGATTTATCACAAATACTAAATCGACAAACTCATCAATATTTTTCATGTATACTTAAAATAATAGTTAGATAATCTAAGTATATAATATTACCATAATAACATCAAATATTATAACGCATTTAGCTTGGTTTTTCTTCTTTAGAATTGTTATAAAAAATATTTATAGATTAATACCTTAATTCTCATCTAATCTTAGCCACGCCGTTTCGAACTTCGTCCACGACCCCGAGCAAATCTAAAAACGCCTTATTTTACGGGCGTTTTTGTGTATATTTTGGTTCGAATTCTTGTTGGGGGTATGAGTTAAGTTATGGTATAATTGCTAATGTAAGATTATAATTTTGTATTACATTTTTAGAATAATATGTTAAAAATTATTGCTATTGGTGGCGGTGAAATTGGTCGGCCAGGATATCCACTTGAGACAACAAAAATAGATAAGGAGATAATTAATTTGACAGGAAAGAAACATCCTAAAATTTTATTTATTCCAACAGCTAGCTCCGATTCTGAAAATTATTGTGAAATTATCAAAAAGTATTTTGGTAATAGGTTGAAATGTAAAGTTAGTATTCTCTATCTCATAAAAAACAAAATAGATGTCAAAAAAATAAGTAAGATAATTCTAAGCTCTGACATAATATATGTGGGCGGAGGTGATACGCTTAAAATGATGACAATCTGGAGAAAAATTGGGGTGAATAAAATTCTTTTAAAAGCTGCTAAAAGGGGAATAGTTTTAGCCGGAATAAGCGCCGGTTCTATATGTTGGTTTAAAAATGGTAATTCAGACTCTAGAAAATTTAAAAATAAAAACGCTAAGCTAATTAAAGTATCTGGTTTGAATCTAATAAATGTCCTTAATTGCCCGCATTACGATGTTGAGCTTGAACGAAAATCCATTTTGAAGCAGATGATGAAAAAAACGCCTGGGGTGGCAATTGCTTTAGACAATTGCTGCGCGATGAAGATTGTTGGTAACAAATATCAAATTATCAGCTCTAAATCATCCGCTCAAGCCTATCGGGTTTATTGGCATAAAGGAAAATATGTTGAGGAGACTATTAAAAAGGAAAAAAATCTGCGGTTATTAGAGCCTCTGCTTATTAAATAAGGTTTTTATTTATAGTTATTTTAAGTATATCTCAACCTCGGAGTATTGTTGCTCAGTTTACGCACATTTCGGACAAATCAAACTAGGGGCTAAAATAGAAAAGAGCGGTATAATAGTAACGTTAGTCTAATAACAAAACTATTAAAACCACTCAATTCTATGAGAA
>Ga0210011_1001526_pt1 | contig 21174 bp, 24 predicted proteins | sample CryGeymeta201502_FD_183972 | JGI IMG/M metagenome (GOLD analysis project Ga0210011, IMG submission 183972) | Groundwater microbial communities from Crystal Geyser aquifers in Utah, USA - Crystal Geyser metaG 2015-02 (SPAdes) (version 2) | ecosystem: Environmental > Aquatic > Deep subsurface >...
ATTAAATACCTGACACCGATGGAGAAATTTGAAAAACTTTTGGAACAAAATCTTGTTTGTCTATAATATCCCTAACTTGTGATATTTTACGAAGTAATTTTTCTACACAACCTGCCTATATTGTACACCTTAGGTATATATCATGACAGAGAAAAGAGGAGAGTTTATTTCATAGTTCTTAAGGGAATCTTTGATTCATGGCTCGTAATGTTTCTATTAATTCTATACTTGTATCTAATTCTCATATTTGAATGGACTTTCTGATAAGCTCTTTTGCTCAATTTACAACTTCTTGTTTATACGTACTGATAAGCTTAATGTATATTTCTAGTATTTCATAAAGTGAAGCACACTGTTCTCGTGATGATGGTCAGTAAAATCAACCCTCCTCTTCATAGGAGTCGTCTCACTTATCTATAGCGACAAATAAATTGTCCTTAAGTATTTTTGTCGATTCTAAAGCCTGATTCATGGTTTCAGGATCTCAAATATTTATAAGTTCTATGATATTATTGGGACTCAAACGTCCATTAAATTTTCTGGCAATATCTAATATTCGTTCTTTGGGTCACCTAGTGTCTAAGATAGTGAGAAGTTGATGAGAGAGATATCAGCTCATTTTTTTGTTCTCTCTAAAATTCTGAACAATTTCTAGTGCTTGTTTAATAACCTCTCTATCTCAGAGTTTAGCAAGGCTTTTACATAAATCTATGCTATCTTTTGGAGTCTCCCATGTATTATATTTACTTTCCTTCTCTAGATATTCATAAAGACAATGCAATGCTCATTCAATAAATCCTTTGTTTCAAGTGTAAATAAATTTAATATATAATCTTCATGCTTCATCGATCCTTCCTTTTTCTAACAATACATCTATGCCAAAAAGTATTGTATTTTGTATTTCAGGATCTTCGTTTCCCACAAAAGCCTCATAAAGTCTTTCTACATTATTAAAGTCCTTATTTTGTAAAAAAACTTTAACAGCTTCTACTATTACTGCATGAATAGCTATATTATTTTTATTCCGCGCAAGATTTTCAAAAATCCATATTGACCGATCGAATTCTCTATTTTTTAGTAACATTTTTGCTCACCATTTTGCAGTATTAATGGCTTCAGAGTTTTCATTCCCTGCAAGTTCTTTATAAATACTTGCTGCTTCATAATATCTTCTTTTTGTTAGTAACAGTTTTGCTTGAGTTCAAGCAAAACGAATTGCTTTAGGGTTACTATTATTCGCAAGTTGTTCATAAATTCTTTTGATATTAAAAAAATTTGTATCTAATAAAGATATATTTGCATCTAATAACATCTCAATTCCTGATAATACAACATCTAATGTATTAGTATTGGAGTTACTCGCAAGTACTTTATAAATCTCTCATGCTTGAGAGAATTCTTTTTTTTCTAATAATCTTCTAGCCCCTAATTCAATGATGCTTAGTACATGCATATTTCTATTTTTTGCAAGAGCTTTATAAATTCTTCATGCGCAAAGAAATTCTTCTTCTCACATAAGCAATTCTGCTCATTTTATAGCAGTATATGCTGTTTTAACATCTTCACTTTCCGCAAAGATTTTATACATTTCTCATGCTTCGCAGAATTCCATGGTTTGTACTAAAATTTTCGCGCGATCTATCGCTGTCTGAATAACTAGTGGATTCTTGCTTTCCGCAAGAATTTCGTAAAATTCTCACGCTCAATAATTCCCCTCTTTTTGTAGTAGTTCTTCAACGCCTGTTATTGTTGCTGTTAATACTTTTGGATTTTCATTATCAACAAGCAATTTATAGACATACAGTGCGTTATAAAAATCCTCTTTTTCTAACATTTTTTTTGCCATACCTATTGCTATTTTGATAGCCAAAGGGGTTGCAATTTTAGTTATAATTTCAGGTTTATCTTTAATTTTGGAAATAATTATTTTAGTAACCTCATTATCACTATACCCAACAGTCCTCACAAACCTTTTAGTCAACTCAAGTCTTTTTAAAACCTCACCAATATCCCAATTCTTTACTTTTTTAATATATTCCTCCGAAAGCTTTGCTATCTCAGGTTTTTTTCGTGCTTCCTCAGGTAATTTATACAATATTTCCAACCCCATAAAGAAACTTTCTCCAAACATATCATCCCCCTTCATCAACCCTTCTTCTCACAAAAATTTCTCTATCTCATCCCATTTCTCATCCTTTGCCAGCATTTCGCCATAAAATAGTACCACTGGGCAAAAGTCTCTCCAGTCGTTCCAGTTTCCGAACTTTTTCTGATCTCGGAAATCATAGATTTTCTGGGATCATTCATTCTTTGGCATCTTTGAGAGATATTTCGCCAGAAAGAATTCGTAAAACGATTTATGGATAAAATCATATTTCCCACCTTCTGTACCCTTAAAAAGAATGGAAAGATTTTCATCGAAAAGATCTGGGTCTATCTTAGGATTTTTATTGTCCGAAAAAATATCGAAAGCGTGTTGTGCTAGTCTATCCATACACATTTCAAGCATTGTCTTGTTCTTGATAGCACCTTTATGCTTTGCGAGTACAAATCGCACAGCATTCTCATATAGATCAGCTTTTGTCTTAATCTCTTTATAAGGGGAAATCTCATATTTCTCCATCCAATCTTTGTCTTTATCGGTTGTACTCGCAAGAAGGACGATAAGGTTCAAGAGAAGCGGATTTCCTTTGATTTCATTTGCAAGTCCTTGTCATTCTATCCATTTTTTCACCTCCATTTCCTTTATTTTATCGTCTGAAAACCGAGATTCGATATATGTATCCGTATCGATGGAATCGAAATACATGGTGCAGATTTTTTCACTAGAATTAAAAAACTCCGAGTGACGAGTCGTTATAATACATCGTCCACCAAAACTATTAAATAAACTCTTTATTTTCTCTCTCGTCTCGGCTTTTGCTTCATCCAGAGCATCAATACACACAAAAATATCTGCGTTATCGAATAACACATCAAGCAGATCGAGATTGTCATCGAAATCCTTTGCCTGAGCGAATTGTATTTCAGTACTCTGTTCCAGAGAGAAATTTTTCACGAATTCCGAAAGATACATAGATTTTCCTTCCCCTACATGAGCTCGGATAATAAACTTGGGGTATTTTCCTCCTTTGTGGAATAAGTCTGGATCGAAAGTCTTGCGCACAAGAACTTTGTTCTGTCGATTATCATTTTCTTCAAAATCTTGTTTGTTTTCTGATTCCTGTTCCTCCTCAAAATAGAGTTTTCTTTCCAGAATTGCCTTTTTATTTCCATTCTTAATAAGCGGATCAAGAGAATTTCCTTGCAAAGCCAGAACTTTTTTATAGACAAGTTTCGTCTGTTTCAGAAGATCATAAAATTCAGTCTGTCATTCTTTTGAAAATAGCCCACTTTCCTCATCGTTCCACAAAGCTTCCCGACTCACAAAAAGCTTCCGGAGAAGAGTTTTTATCCTCGAATCCTGAGTATTCTGGAGAATGAGAGTCTTTTCTTCGTCAGATAATTCTTTACAACTGTCCGAGAGATAATACCCCTCCAAGACAGAATATTCCTGTTGTTGGATGAGGTTGGCGAGACAGAAGGTTTTTAAATATTCATTGTCTGAATCCAAAAAAACCTTATATTTATAAATTCATTTAATGAAACAGACATTTAATTTATTTTGAAAATCGATAATGGAACTATGATCTAATCGAAATTTCTTTACAAGATCTTTATAATTTTTTGGAGTTACTAAGATTTGATTTTTTTGATTTTTTATTAATCTTTTTTCAGAATTATATTCAATATATAAATATCAATCTTTTTCTAATTGTTTTACTGCAGAATATGGTGATATTTTTTCGTTTTCTTGAGCATTTAGGAATCATTGACAGTATGATCTGTTTCATAATATGACTATATTTTGTATTTCTCTTTCATTCTTTATAAATTCGTTTTTTATTCTTTTTATTAAATTTCAAAAAGTAACGGCACAGACCGTTAAATCTTCATCAAATGACTTTGTTTTATCTGATCATGGTAAATTTATTCATTCTGATACAAAAACTAAATTCGGAAATCTTTTTCTCATTTTTTCAGATTTCAAATCTTTCGCGCTATTTATTACTCTTTTTGATGATTTTTCCGTATCATCGAAGATTACTATCGTATTTCTTTGCGAAAATATGTTTTCTAATGAGGAAATTAGCTCTTTTGGTTCAACTTTATCAAATTCTGAATAACAAGGTATTTTATTTGATAGAGTGTGAAATTCCACTTTTTCAGTATCTGTGTGTCAAAATTCTAGTTTCTCTATCAGTTCGTTATATCTATCTAAATCTTCTCCTTTTTCGTGTGGATAATGTCTTATTAAACTCACTCTTATTTTTGCTTCTTTTTCTTTTAGTACTTCTTCTATTTCTTCTGGTGATATTTTGATATTCTCATTTTCTAAAGCATTGCCTACATTATCCTTCGTTTCTTTCACAGCAAAAAAAACCTCTGGAGAATGTGAGGATTTAACTAAATTTCACTGATTTTGTCATTCTATTTCTGTATTCATTTTGAATAAATGAGGTATTTATGTCTTTTTATTATACCCCATCTTTCTATTTTTTACAAAAATTCACTAATAATATTCATTAAATCTTCTTAATCGTTCCTATTTTAAGATTTATTTCTCAAATTTTTATGTAAAAATCAGTTATACTTCATTTACAGACAATTGATAGTTGTTCAGAAGTTTTTTCCTCAACTAATTTTAATAAGGGGAGTATTATTTTTCATAACATTTCATTCTTATTACTTGTGTAGCTTGAAGCTGGTAATTCCTTATTTGATATCTCTTCTCAGATATTTTCTAGAAGTTTTGATACTACTTCGATTGTAGTATTTTGAGATGGAATATTTTTTGATGTTAATTTCTCTCAATTAAGATAAATTTTATTATTAATCATATCAAAAAGTAATCAATCATTTTCTTTTTCTATTAATTCTCAGTAATCCCCTAAATAACTATTTCATTTATTATCTTTATAAATAACCTTATTTTTATCGACATATTTTGAATAAAATCAGTCTGAAATATTTTGCTCTAAAACTACTCCGTCACTACATTCTCAATCATAATGAGAACTATATTCTATTTCAGTATTCTGATATATATTTTTTAAATCAGAAATAGTTTTATCCATGGTATTTATTGATATTCAAGGTTTTGTAACAAATAAATATCATCAACCTAATTTTCATCAATAAATAGGAACAATTCATATTTTTTCTTCATTATTAATCTTATTTCTATTAAAAAAATAAACAAAATCATCTCAAAAAGAATTTTGCTTCTCAATCAATGAAATTGCATATCTATATTGATTAATAACATCAATAAATTCTTCAATGATATTGGATTCATATCAGTGTTCTAGATTTTTTTTAAGTAAATAAACACTTTTGATTCAAAGTATGCTTATAATTTCACTCAAGCTTTTATAAATAGAATTTTCGTTACTGTATTTTCAAAATGAAATATTATCAATATTCAAGTCTTTTTCTTCAAAAAGCTCATTTTTTATAAAATCTCCATATAAATCATACTTCTTACTTTGTCATCTTTTTAATTCTTCAATCTTTTTTGTATGAGTAGGAATTCCCGAGAAGATTATTCAATAATCCATTGTTATATCTCCTGTAATAGAGGTACTCTGAAACTTTTCATAAATTATTTGATGAAACCTTTTAATCTCATCCAATTTATCAATTTCAATATCTGAATTAAATTTCTCAGTAAATAAATATGTTGGGTATTTTGTTTTAAAAAATACATTTAGAGCACTGTGTCATGCTGTATTTCAATAAGTTGAAATCATATCCAATTTCCAAGAAAGTGAGGATATTTCTTTGAATATTTCCGATGACAAAAAATCATCATATTTTTGAATAAGTTCTTTTTTATCTATTTTTCATATTAACAAATAAATTCATATTGCCATTAAAGATCAAGCTACTCAAGAAAATCAAAAAGAATGTCATCTTGTCGTTTCAGATAAAAAACTAACATCAAATCAAGAATTGAATGAGTATTTTTTTAAAACTTTACTCAATTCAAATATGATTTTTTCTTTTTCTGGATTTACTTTTATAAATTCAAAATTATCAAATTTTTTATTTGAAAAATCATAAGAAATAACGTTATTAATGTTTATTACATTATCCGTTCTTTTTTTTATTCAAATATAACATTTTAATGGAACTTTGGATTTTATTCTAATATAATCTGATCTATGTCATATTCAACCTGGTCCCCACGACATCGAAAAACACCCACTTACCACCAAATCATTTTTTGAGAAGAAATCTCGGTACACATCTGGGAATTTTTTCTGGAGTTCGGTGCTATTCATAGTACGACTATGTAAAGAAAATAATGTCTTAAGTATAGTAAAAATGAGAAAGAAGCAACTTTTTTCATTTCTTTTGACAATCCCTTCCTTTTCCATACAATGGGCGCACTTTATTATTTATACAGGAGATCTATCATGATTGTATACACTATCAAGAACGAATCCGAGTCAAATGAGAAACTCATCCTTCGATATAAGAAGATGTTTTTCCAGACTCGTGTAGCAAATAAGCTTCGAAACGGGCGATACGCAACACGAGCTCCGTCTGCACGAAAGATTCGAGAAAAGGCGATTATTCGTCAAGTGTACCGCGATATCAATGAAAAAGCACGAGCGTAATTTCTCTGAAGTTTTTCAAATCCCATCCCGAGTTAATCGGGATGGGATTTTTTTGCAAAAAAAAGAAGTATATGTTACTATGGAATAAGTGGGAGAGAATCATAATTTTATGGCTCTTTATTCCCGATAACTAACCTCTTTGTATATGATATCCCGAAAAGTCCGAAACAATGCTTCCATTTCCTATTTTTTCCTTGGATGGCTTTTCTTGCTTGCGAAAAATAATCCCAATTTTGCCAATCCGTTTATCAAACAGCATGCAAAGATTGCCACTAAAGGACATATCCTATTCTTTGTAACCTATTTATTCTATTCTCATTTTCTGAGCGGTTTTTTTTCTTATTCCATCCCTGTTCTCCATATAACCGTCGACTACTGTATAAGTATTGCTTTCTTTTTGACACTTACTCTCTTTATTATTCGAGGCGTATATAAGGGACAGAAAGACGAGACCGAAAAAGATATGGAAAATGATAATAATACATTTTCGGTACAGGGATGTACTTTTCAGTACACTGGAGTTGGAGAAGCGCAAAGAACTTTGCTTCTTCTTTCTTATATCCCGTTTCTTTCGATGATTATCGAGAGAAAATACCAAAATATCGCCACGAGTACGGGAGTGCGGGTATCTTCCATTTTTGGATTCGTTTATATACTTTCTTTCATAAACGGAGGTTTCGATTCACTTTCCATGATTCTTCTTTTTACTGGGATACTCGCTCTCGTTTTCCTAGCGGCACGTTTTTTCTTGAATGATAGTTATGTTATTCCTGCGCTTTTTGAACGTATTCCGGGAATTGCTTCCATTTATGAGATTATTCGTTCTGTTCCGTCGTATCTTGCGGATATGGGAGAGGTAATTTTCGGAAAAAAAGATTCTATTTCTTTTGCAGATCATCTGAAAAATACCCAAGAAAAAGATAAAAATTTTAGAGACTCTCTCGAGCAATATTTTACCGATGAAGCCCTTTTATTCAAGCCATTTTGGATTTTCGTTCCATTTTTTAATCTTATATTTCTTCCGAAACTCTTTACAAGCCGGACGACACGGTATGTCCTCGCTATAGGACAAGGTCTTGTTATCACGCTTCTCGCGCTTTGCATCGGATTCTTTTATTCGTTCACTTCGCCTCTTCTATTATTGCTTCTCTTTCCTATATTCTACGGTATTTCTTCTATCGGAGAAGATGTATTTATTCGAATACCTCTTTTGTATGAGATTTATGCCCTACTCAATACTGTGACTTTCGGTCTCCTTAAAAATACAAAACGTCTCCAAACAGTACAAAAACAAGATACAGCAGTAAGTTTCAAAATGAATTAAATACTTTGTCAATTCGCTTTTTTGACTCCATTCAAAGGATATAGTAAGATGGTTACACCAAATAAATATTTCATACAAAAACACATAACATGAATCTACAACAAATACCTCCTACGGATGTTATTGATATTCTCGCTCTCTTGGATAAGGAAGAGTTGATAGAAGATACTCATTCGGTACATTTTGAGATAAAAGATCCTTTGAATCAAATCGAGGAACTTTCTTCGGAAGTTATTATAGAAAATGCACAAGAAAAAATAGTAAAAGAGTCTCTTTTAACTCGATTTCGTCGTTCAAGCGTTCCAAAGATTCAGTTCGTATTCTACTATCTCAGTATTTCCACTATTGTATTCGTCATGCTTTTTACGACGACCAATTGGAATTCTTATTCTACCGTACTTTCCGCTTATCTCAATCCGCAAGCACTTATGAATTCCAGAGATGATATCATCTCTGTACTCGATAAATCACAAGTTATGGTCTATGCGGATAATACTGAAGTTATAGAAGCAATTAACGAGGAAGAACAAACGAATATCAAGAAGAAACTCGAGGAAAATAATATGACTATCCGGGAAGATCGATTTTCTCCGAAACAACTCATTTCCAGGGATGTAAAAATCAGCATCAATCTCGATATAACTCCGTACGATAATCGAATTATTATCCCAAAAATCGGAAAAAATATTCCACTTGTGGATGTACGTCTCGGTGCATGATTCGATTTCGACCACATGGAAAATATTTTCATGCAAGAACTCGAGAAAGGAATTGTTCGTTACCCAGGAACTGCAAAACCATGAGAAGTAGGAAATAGTTTCATATTTGGACATAGTTCCAATTATCCATGGATAAAAGGGGAATACAACAGTGTTTTTGCTCTTCTTGATGAACTCACCTTCGGAGATGAAATCATTGTTTACTACAACCAGAAGAAATTCACCTATATCATCCGTGAGAAAAAGGTTGTAAAACCAGGAAATGTGAAAGTTCTCGACCGAGAGGAAGGGAAAAAAGAAATCTCTCTTATGACATGTTGGCCAATCGGAACAACCATTAATCGTCTCATTGTATTTGCAGAACTTCAAGAAGAAAAATAATCCATAATTGTTCATTCATATGTTTCCTTCTTCTTATACATTCCAGTACAACCCGGAAAATCTTCATACTTTTTCCTATGTATTCAGTTTGGACGATACTTTCGTGCCTCTTATTATTCTCTGAATAATAGTATTTTATGTATGTATCTATTTTCTCGCGCCCTATATTTATAGTTTCTTCATTGATCGCGAACAAAAACAGGTAAAGGAAGCGAAGCGTAATATCATAAAGAATCTCATCCTTATGAAAGAGGTACAAGGAGAGCTCGAGAAAGAAATCGAACAGTCGCTTCTCAATATTACGCTCCAAGGGAAAGGGACATAAAATAATAAAAACCTCCGAATTTCGGAGGTTTTTATTATGAGAGTTCCACTATCCATTCTTCTATCTTCCCTATCTGACATCCTATTTCCAGAAAATTTCCGTACATCACTTGAGAAAGTGTTGTAAGATTTACTTTCTCCGTTTCCAAAAGATCTTCGATAAGCTCTTTCTCAACGGAAATATCGTTCAAACTCACGGTCGATACGACTCATGAATTGATTGCAGCGAAAAGCGTTTTCACATGTCCTGGTTCACGTGGCGGTGGAATAAAACAAATCTGCTCCCGTTTGGATTTATAATCCTTCGTAGAATAGACGAGATTCCGAATATTAGTCCCAATGGTAACGGGAGCGGTTGCAAACGGAACAACGAACCGATTCTCTTTTGCATCGAAATATCCGAGCTTTTCGTAGAGTTCCCGAATGAACTGAACCTCTTCACGAAGCGTACAGTTCACGATATGGATTTTCTGCTCATCTGTAAGAGCTTTCTCTACTATTTCATTAAATAATTCCAATTCCTTTTCTCCTGGATAAACATCGTTCCAAAGTTTATAGTCTTTCTTGAATTCAACCCGGTCATTCCGAAACTCTTTCAATACTTCCGCAAGATCAATAATCATAGGCGACGAAACATCATTCGCAATTTGAAAGAGGTACTGGTTATCAAGTGGTTCGGTATCGCGAATGAGAGTGATAGAATGTGAGAGAACTTGTTTCATAAAAAGCTATACCAGATTAATTTAATTTACATTGATGAGTATATTTGTTTCTTCCGCTTGACTCTCGGAACTCAACCGCCACACTTTCAGTGTGTCTGGGATTTAGACACGACCTCGTAAGCTTCAGAAACCAAATATACTCATCTTTTATGTAATGTGACTCATTTTGGTATTATCCGTGATGATATCCGGTATTCTTGCGAATCTGTTCGACTCGATAGAGTTGTTCGAGGAGAATAAGGAAAGCAAGTGAGTGAGGAAAGGTCATTGGAGAAAAAGAGATTCTTTTGTGGATAGAAGACGCGAGGATTGTTTCGTCTATTCAGTATGCTCCTCATACGAGGAAAATGACGTTTGGGTGGGTTATTTTGGATTTTTCGACCATTTCGGAAAGTGATTCGGTAGAAAGAATCTCGGATCCTATATCACAATAGACGATAAGTCACTTTTGTTTACCGAGAAGTTCCAGAATCCGCTGACTTTCTTTCTGACGGATAAGTGCAGGATTTTCGGATTTCTCCGGTTTGATATTTTTGACTTCGACTATTCCTTTCAATCGACGGATATATTCCTCGACCGACTCACGAAAATGAGCAAAAGAATCGGAAACGGTAATGATGGAAATCATAGAACGAATGGTTATAAAAAAATCCTTTCGCTCGAGCAAAAGGATTTTTATATTATTTTAGGAGACCTCTGCAATATTTAGAATCTCGTGAAAAATGATGAAATTTGTGTGAAAATTGAGAACCGGAGTGAAGCGTACGACTGTACGGAGAACGAGGAAACGGAGATTTGAACGCAAAGTTCGCATTTTACACAGATTCCTTTACTGAAACGAAGATATCTCGATACACTCGTCCGTCAAAACCTGTTTTACATTTCTCCTGAAAAGAAACCAATCCAGCTTTTGTAGCGAAAAGTGTGAAATCATGACCTTGTTGTACATTTTCACCAGGCCAAAATTTATTTCCCTTCTGTCGGATGATGATTCCTCCGGCAAGTACTGGTTGTTCACCGTATACCTTTACTCCAAGTCGTTTTGCGACCGAGTCTCGACCATTGGCGGTCGAACCCATTGCCTTTTTATGAGCCATAGTAGAAAAAAATTAATAATTATAGTTATTTTAGAAAGGTATCAGGTATCAGGTATCAGGTATCAGATTGGTATTTTAAATTATTCCTTTCTGATATCTGCCGTCTGATTACTGATAACTATTATCTATTGTTAGCGAATCGAGCAAAAGCTTTATTTGCCTCAGCCATCTTGTACGTTTCAAGTTTTTTCTTAACGGCATTTCCAGTTTCCTGAGATGCTTCGATAAGTTCTTGAGCAAGAAAGTTAGAGAATTCACCACCGCTCTTTGATCGAGCAGATTCAAGAATCCAACGAACTGCGAGTGCAAATTGACGTTTTGGTTTTACTTCCTGAGGAACTTGGTAGATAGATCCACCAACTCGCTTTGGACGAACCTCGATACGAGGCATAACGTTTTCGAAAGCTTTTTCGAAAACTTCCTCTGGATTCTCATGACCTTTTTGCTTGATAGCTTCAAAAGTATTGGAGAGAATCTTCATAGCAAGAGTTTTCTTTCCCTCTTTCATGATGTAATTTGCAAATTTAGCAATTCGTTCGCTCTTGATTGCAACGGTAACATTTCCTTTCGTACTCATAGTTTAGTTATTAGTTATTAGCTACTGATGTCAGTAAGCAGGTATTTAAAAGATGTGATTGCAACTCTTATTTTATTTCTTTGCTTTTGGTTTCTTTGCTCCGTATTGACTTCGACTCTGTGCTCGTTTGTCAACTCCTTGAGAATCGAGAACTCCTCGAACGATATGGTATCGAACTCCTGGCAAATCCTTAACACGACCTCCACGGATCATAACTACGGAGTGCTCTTGAAGATTGTGTCCTTCCCCTCCGATATAAGAAATGATTTCATATCCATTGGTAAGACGAATTTTTGCAACTTTTCGAAGCGCTGAGTTCGGTTTCTTTGGAGTCATGGTATATACTTTCGTACATACTCCTCGTTTCTGAGGACAAGCAAGATCAAGAGTTTTTCTCTTGATAGAGTTCTTGATTACCTGAAGAGCCGGAGACTTACTTTTAGTAGTCTTGTCTCGACGAGGGCTTTTTACAAGTTGATTAATAGTTGGCATACGAGTAGGGTGAAAAAATGATAGAGAAAAGAATATTAACGTTTAGACCATTGTGAAGCTTTACGTGCTTTATGAAGACCTGGTTTCTTACGTTCAACGATTCGAGAATCTCGTTTGAGGAATCCTTCATCTTTGAGAGATTTTCTGGCAGTTGCGTTTTCGAGAACAAGAGCACGTGCAATACCGAGACGAATAGCTTCAGCTTGTGAATGTTCTCCAGAACCTTCAACAGTTACTTGGAAATGGTATTTATCCTGTACTCCAAGAGTCTTGAAAGGAGCAAGAAGCACCGCGAAAAGGTCACTTCGATGAATGTATTCATTCATCGGTTTACCGTTAATCTCTGATGTTCCCTCGCCAGCAAAAAGACGAACTTGTGCTGTTGCTGTTTTTCTACGTCCGATTGCGTAAACGTACTTTTTATCTGCCATAAAATCTACTGATTAGAAGGATATAATTATATTTGGTTTCTTATTAAAGAGTGATAGTAGTTGGATTCTGTGATTCGTATCCGTGAGTTGCTCCATCAACGAGTTTTAATCGAAGCATCATCCCCTGACGAAGACGATTTTTTGGAAGCATTCCTGAAACAGCATGTTCCAAAATCTTGTTTGGTTTTTCTGCTCGAAGCTTAGAAAGTTTTACTTCCTTCAGATGCCCCATAAATCCGGAGTGAGTTCGGTAGAGTTTTGCCTCTTCCTTGTTTCCTGTTACGGCGATTTCTTTAGTGTTGATAACTACAACGTAGTCACCATTATCCATATGTGGAGAGAAATCAACACGATTTTTTCCAGAGATAATAGTTGCGATTTTTGAACAGAGTCGCCCAAGAGTTTGACCTTTTGCGTCCACTACGAACCATTTTCTTGAATCGAGAGGAATCTGTGTAGGTGTAAGAGTTTTCATAAATAGTTTGAAACGAATGGGTAAAATTAGAAGAGTTCAAGTTTAACAAGTTTTGCATTATCTCCTGTTCGGTACTTAATCGGTGTGATTCGAGTAAATCCAGAACTTTGTCCTTTATACTTAGGAGCAACCTGTTCAAAAAGTGCAATAGATGATTCTTTTGTAAAAAGATATTCTCCAGCTCGCCGGATAGCATTCATCTTATCTTGCTCGTTTGTCACCGCATTAGCTACGTTGATAAGCGTGTCAACAAAAGGAGTTACTGCTTCTGCTCGTTTCTCAGTAGTCATAAGTGACTTGTGAGTAAAAAGACTCGTCATAAGACTTCGAAGCATCGAATTTCGATGATCAACATCCTTTTTCTTGAAGTGAAGATTTTTTCTAACGCGGTGTCGCATAATGGTGAATAGTTATTGATTATTAATCTTAGCTGTAATTTCTGGAATTAATCATCTCCAAGGAGTTTAAATCCTCGTTCTCGAAGAGAATCTCGAACTTCTGTCATAGCTTTCTTTCCGAATCCTTTTATAGAAGAAAGTTTTGCTTCTGTACATCGTGTAAGTTGTTCGATAGAAAGAATATCTCCGTTAACGAGCGCATTGAGCGTACGAGGAGAAAGTCCCATGATTTCGATTGGAGTATATGTCTCTTTTTCGAGTTCTGATTTCACTTCCTGTTTCTCTTTTTCAATGATTTCTTTGATATTTCCGATAAATTCTCCTTCAATCTGAAGACCTTCTTCATTGAAGAGTCCAAAGTAAGAAGTAAGCATATCTCCAGAGAATCGAAGAACGTCTTCTGGACTCATAACTCCGTTAGTTTTAACGGTGATATCAAGAGAATCAAGATTCGTCATTTCTCCAAAACGGATACTGGAAACTTCGTATTTTACATTCTGAACAGGAGAGAAGTTCGCATCGAGGAGAAGTACATGAACGTCTTCTTCTCGTTTCTTGAGATCTTCCATTCCCATGTAACCCACTCCTTTCTCGATTCGAATACTCATATTGAGTTCAAAACCATCTCGATCAATCTCAGTAATTACAAGCTCAGGATTAAGAATAGTTACTCCAGCACTTGTCTTGATATCTCCAGCTGTAACGATTCCTGCTTTTGATTTTACGAGGTGAACCCATTCGATTTCAGAATCCGTTTTTAATGCTACGAGATTTTTCAAATTGAGCATAACATCAAGGATACTATCCTTGATTCCTGGAAGTGTTGCATATTCATGAGTAATTCCTTTAACCTTGATACCAGTAACACGAGCTCCTGGAATAGAAGAAAGCATAACACGACGAAGGGAATTTCCGAGAGTAACACCATATCCACTTGGAAGTGGTCCTACTGAGAAATGAGCTTCATTTGTATCAATTGATTTTTTTATAATTTTGGGAACCCCGATAGTGTGGTGAATTATGTGCATATAACGTTGGTTATATAAATAGCGAAAAATAGAAACGGGATGACAAGTGTACGATTATTTTGAGTAGAACTCTATGATTTTCTGAATATCGATAGCTTGATCGAAATCTTCTTTTTGTGGAAGTGCTTTTACTGTAATAGTAAGTTTGTTTGTATCAACCTCAAGCCATTTGGCTGTAGTAATAGTTCCTGCAGAATTCTTTTTAACGAATTCTCCAAATTCTTCTACAAGAGTCTTGTAGAGAGGAGATTCTTTCATCTTTTCTCGAAGAGATATAACATCTCCCACTTTTACGCTGTAAGAAGGAATATTTACTTTCTGACCATTTACTTGAAAATGAGCATGCCCGACAAATTGTCGTCCTTGCATAATAGTTCGAGCAAAGTTCGATTTGAAGATAACATTATCAAGACGAAGTTCGAGAGTTCGAAGCATTGCTTCACCTGTAACTCCTTTTACTTTAATAGCTCGAGCATAGTAAGCAGCAAATTGCTTCTCACTTACGCCGTACATTCGTTTCGCAGCTTGTTTTTTACGAAGCTGTACTCCGAACTCGGAAGTCTTTCCGAACTTACCACCGAGAAGTTTTCGATGATTTTGAGAAAGATCATATTTTTCAGAACCGAAGAGGTTAATACCCTCTCTTCGGCAGAGCTTCATCTTAGGACCAGTAAAACGCATAATGTAAAAATGAGATTAAGAGATGATAATTAGAGTTTACGAACTTTTTTCTTACGACATCCATTGTGTGGAACTGGAGTAATATCATAGATGGCAGTAAGGTCTACACCTGAATTGATGATACCTCGAATAGCTTGTTCACGACCGGCACCGATTCCCTTAACGTACACGACAGCCTTTTCAAGACCGTGAAGTGTTTTCGCTTTAGAAACAGCACTCTCAGAAGTTATCTGAGCTGCGTAGGGAGTTGCTTCACGAGCACCCTTGAATCCAGCGCTTCCACCAGTTGCCCAGGAAAGAACTTGTCCATCCTTGTCAGAAACAACGACGTGAGTGTTATTAAGACTTGCGTTGATAGAAACCACTCCTTCGGAGATATTTCTGCGGGTTTTCTTAGAACGTTTCAAAACCTTTGCCATAAAATAGAGTTATTAGTTATTAGTTTTTTAATTGAGTGAAAGAATTCTTGGAAAATAATGAAATTTGAGTGCAAATCGAGACCCGGAGTGAACTGTACGACCGTACAGAGAACGAGGAAGCGAAGATTTAAGCTCAAAGTTCGCATTTTACAAAATTCTTATTTCTTCTTACCGGCGATTGCTACGGCTTTTCCCTTACGAGTACGAGCATTTGTTTTCGTTCTCTGTCCTCGAACAGGAAGTCGTTTCTTGTGACGCATACCACGATAACAGTTGATTTCCTGGAATCGTTTAATGTTCGTTGAAACTTCTCGACGAAGATCACCTTCGATAATGTATTTTTTTAATTCTTCACGAATTCTATCAAGATCTGTTTCAGAAAGAAGGTCGATTTTAGTAGTCTTCTCAATACCAAGGGTATCAAGAATAGTAATCGCGAGAGGTCGTCCTACTCCATAAAGATACATAAGAGCGATGTCAGCGTGCTTTCCATTCGGGAGATTTACTCCGGCTATTCGAACCATATATTAAACTAAAAGTTATAAAGTTATAAAGTCATCTGGTTATAAAGTTATAAAGTCATCAGGCTACGTGAGAACTTGATAACTTTTCACATTTGAGAACTAGTTTCCTTGTCGTTGTTTATGTTTTGGATTCTCGCAAATCACACGAACCACCCCCTTTCGGCGGATTACGGAACAGTGATCACACATTTTTTTAACAGATGGACGAACTTTCATAAAGAAAAAAGATAGTAAATATTCGTATAGTATATATAGGAGCAATTTATTTCTTACGGAAAACGATTCGACCTCGAGAGAGATCATAAGGTGTAAGTTCTACAAGAACCGTATCGCCTTCTATAAGATTAATGAAATTTTTTCGCATCTTACCAGATATATATGCTCGGATAATCATCCCTCCGCCCCCAAAATCATCTGGAAGCTTCACTTCAAAAACAGCGCCGGGGAGAGTTTTAACGATGGTTCCCTCGACTTCGATTTTATCTTCTTTTTGTTTCCTAGTATCTTGGTCGTTACTTCCCATAGGGATAAGTCAAAAATGAAGAGAATTAAAAAATGAGCTCGCGTATTGTATAAAAAAAAGTAGATATTGCAAATCTTTTTATAATTTTCTTTTCGGACAGTCTTTTTGGGAAAAATCTTTTAAAGGGATATCTTTTTTCGTTTCATTATAATTTGAGCAATCTTTTGATATACTTCTGGATGTTTTTTGGAAAGTTCCAATATAGCATAATCCATGATAACAACAAGTCGTGTATCTTCCACTGCTTTAACGGTCGCTACACGTATCTTTGGAGCAGCAGGATCAAATAGTGCCATTTCTCCAGCAAGCTCACCGAGCCCAATATATCCAAGAATCTTTTCTCCATCGGAACGATCTTTATATGCTTTAAGAGAACCTTGTTTCACGATATAGAGTGCTATAGCATCATCTCATTCATTAAAAACACTCTCCCCACTATGAACAAATCTTTCCTGACAAAAAAGCGAGAGTGTTTCTTTTTCAGAATCGCTCAAAGAATTAAAAAGATCGATTGAATCGAGGATAGCCATAAGAGAAAAGTTAAGAATTAAGTAGAATAATATAGATTTTAAAGGAAATGCAAATTATTTCACAAGCACTGCTTTAATTCGTCGCACTCCGGCTCCCGATGCTTCTTCCTTTTGAATTTTGAATATTCCCATTCCGGTAGTCGTTTCGATGTGCGGACCTCCACAGAGCTCTCGAGTATAGATAACTCCATTGGATCCGGTCATAGTATATACTTTCACGATATCCGGATACTTCTCCCAGAAACTTCCGACTACTCCGGAAGACTTCGCCTCTTCTTTTGGAACCTCTTTCATAACCATAGTAGCATCTGCGCGAATAGCGTCATTCACGTAGTCTTCCACAGCTTTCAATTGCTCAGGAGTTACTTTTTCTCCGTGAGTGAAATCAAATCGGAGACGTTCGGTGGTAATGTTCGATCCTGCCTGCATAACATGGTCGCCGAGAACTTTTCTGAGTCCTGCCAACAAGAGGTGTGTCGCTGTATGAAGCTCCGTCGTCTCCGTCCCGGAATCTGCAAGTCCTCCCTTGAACTTCCCTTCGGAAGCAGTTCGAGAGAGTTCCTGGTGTTTTTGGAAGGCTTCGTTGAAACCTGTTTTATCGACACTGAGTCCTGCTTCACGAGCGAGTTCTTCGGTCATCTCAATCGGGAAACCATATGTATCATAGAGACGAAAGGCTTTTTCTCCGGAAATAGTTGTCACTTTTTGACCGCTTCGTTCGAAAGCGATAGCAAATCCACGAACCAGTTTTTCGAATTCTTTGATTCCATCTTTAAGTGTTTTTCCGAATCTTCCTTCTTCCATCGTCAGTTCCTCAAGAATCTTTGCATTATTTACTCATATGCTGTCGTAAATACCTTCGAACTGTGCAATATACATGCTCGCGATTTCGGAGAGAATTGCCTGCTCATACCCCATCTTGTACGCTTCACGGATAGCACGACGAATGAGTCGGCGAAGAATGTACCCTTGATCGACATTCTTTGGTACCACTCCATCCGCAATCATCTGTGTCGCAGCACGGGTGTGATCGGCGATGATTCGTCCAGACTTTTCGTTGTAACAACCCCCCGGCTTTCAGCCACCCCCCTTGTCAGGTGGGCAATTATTTTCGACTATTTCCCGAATACGGGCAAGTACGGGAGCGAAAAGATCTGTCTCGTAGACCGACTTCATATGATTGAGCGTCACAGTACATCGTTCGAGTCCCATCCCGGTATCGACACACGGAGCTGGAAGTTTATCGAGTGTATTCGCATCGACACGGTTATATTGCATGAAAACATTATTCCAGATTTCCATCCACATTTTGGAATCGGTTCCCTTGTTGGAACCTACTGGCGGAAGCCCTTCGCCCATATAATAGAATATCTCAGTGTCTGGTCCGCACGGTCCGGTCGGTCCTGCTGCCCACCAGTTGTCCTCTGCTGGCAATCTCGCGATTCGCTCGTCACCGAAATCGAGTCCATTTTTCTTCCAAACATCTTTCCAGATAGCGATACTCTCTGTGTCGAGCGGGGCATTTTTATCTCCTTCAAATACAGTTACCGAGATCATACGGGGATCGAGACTGAGCCATTTCGGGTCGGTCAGGAATTCCCATGACCAAGCAATGGAATCTGTTTTGAAATAATCTCCGAGCGACCAGTTTCCGAGCATCTCAAAGAAAGTCAGATGCGTATCATCTCCAACATCATCGATATCTCCTGTTCGCACACACTTCTGCACATCGGCAATACGTTTCCCGAGCGGATGACGTTCTCCAAGAAGGTACGGAACAAGTGGCTGCATACCGGCAGTATTAAAGAGCACGGACGGATCATTCTCTGGAACGAGCGAAGAAGATGGAATAATCGCGTGTTGTTTGGATTTGAAAAATTCGAGATATTTGGATCGGATTTCGGTGGAGGTAATATGCATAGGATTGTTTAAAAATATATATGGTTATTAAAAATAACTGCGCGATTATAGAGAAAAGGGGAAGAAAATCCACTCAAAGTTTGAGTGTCTTCATATTTATTCTTGAAAAAGCGCTTCATTCAAATACGCTTCCATAGTTGTCGTGGTATCTCTCCCTCTCACAAGGATTGGAACAGTATCGGGAATCCTGAGCGCCTTCATTCGCTGTAATACATATCTTCCTATCTCTCTAATATCCCCTGAAAGATGTTCACACCCCATGGACAGACCATCACGGATATATACTTCGCAAAAATCGCTTCCATACGGTATAATCTCTATTTCTGCTTTCATGAGGAGAATTGATGAGATATATGCTTCTAGAAAAGATAATATCTATAATCCGTTTTTTTGCAAACTTGCAAGATAGGCGATTGCAATCGCATCGGCGGCATCGTCCGGTTTCGGGATGGAATCCAGTTTGAATATGATTTTCAGAGCATTCTGAACCTGCTCTTTCTTGGCGGTTCCGTTTCCAGAAATCCCCCGTTTCACCTGAAGTGGAGTGAATTCATGAATCTGGATTCATTTTTTCTGAAGCGTCAGGAGAATAGCTCCGCGAGCCTGTGCCACATCGATTCCGGTTTTTTGGTTATTGAAGAAGAAAAGTTTCTCGATTCCGCAGACGGTCGGATGATAGGTTTCTATGAGGTCTTCGAGGTCTTTTGCGATATCAAATATCTTCAAAGCAATATCGATTTTCGGTGGGGTCGTGATGACTCAAAAATTCAGAATTGATACATTTCTTCCAATTTTCTCGATGACTGCAAAGCCGACAGTGGTGGTTCCTGGATCGATACCTAAAATAATTGACATATTTAATATTTTATGTTTTAATAGACTTTGTAGATGAAATATTTATAGATTGATTTTCGAGGTATTCATATCAAGAATCCTTTGGAAATAAGCTAACTCACGCTACCGCGTGAGTGTCGGGCAACTTTATAGAGAAATACAAACTTACTCAACCACTTAAAAAATACATATGGTCTATAATCTCGTAGAAACAGATATCGCCTCCAAGATACGCACATCCGAAGCAATCGGACAGGAAGAAAAAAACCATTTTCTCCATCTTTTATCGTACTTCACGCCCGGAGAATTGGACGAACTGCGGTTATTGTTATAGACAATAATAGATAAATCCCGAAATCTCTGGAAAATGATGAAATTCACGAGAAGTTTGCGTACCGGAGTGAACCATACGAAGCCAGTACGGAGAACGAGGAAACGTAAGAACTGAACGTGAAGTTCGCATTTTAAAGAGATTTCTAGTACAAGACTGCTTGGGATTCCAGCACTTGATACATAAGTCCATCCTTATCAGTAAAATCGCCCGTAATCCATTTTCTGGTTTTTTTTGTATCCTCTAGGGAGATACTTCCCTGATGACGTTTTCCTCAAAACACATCGCTTTCTATAATCTTCTCAAAGAGAAGGAAAAACCGATCAGATAGGAGCATTGTACGAATATCCGGATACTTATCGAGATATTCTGAAAATGTTCGTCCGAAATCGTGAAGTTTCTCACCGTTACGAATCATACGAAGGAGTCCAAACAGACGACCGAGAGAAAGGATAAATTTCTTCGTCACGACAGAATGAAGAGACTTTTCCATCGGATCATTGACACGAAGTACGGTTGCTCATTTCTTTTGGGCGAATTTACGGAACTGATTTACAATCATATGTTCTACCCAAACATCGAGGATCTTATGTGTACAATATAGGCAGGTTGTGTAGAAAAATTACTTCGTAAAATATCACAAGTTAGGGATATTATAGACAAACAAGATTTTGTTCCAAAAGTTTTTCAAATTTCTCCATCGGTGTCAGGTATTTAAT